>JACCDP010391913.1_pt1 | contig 69655 bp, 56 predicted proteins | sample 7445841 | NCBI WGS metagenome assembly JACCDP01 (sample SAMN15323441, study PRJNA562643) | freshwater metagenome | isolation source: river surface water | place: USA:Blue River Watershed | collected 2017-08-17 | reverse complement strand
GGCGCCGGCGGCGGCGGCCAGCCGGTTGCCGATGCCCGGCACGAAACTCGCGCGACCAGCCGCGAGCGCACGCAGCGCGCCGGCGACCACATCGTCGGGCGCCATGCCCTGAACCGCGATGGCCTCCGGCCGCGTCGCGCCGGTGCCCTCGAAGAATCCGGTGCGCGTGGTGCCCGGTGAAAGCGCCAGCACGCGGACGCCCGAGCCGCGCAACTCCTCGCCCAGCGCGTGGGACCAGTTCAAAAGGAAGGCCTTGCTGGCGCCGTAGGTGGCGCAGAAAGGCGTGGGCAGATAGGCCACCACGGAGGCGACGTTGATGATCGCGCCGCCGCGCCGCCGCAGGCACGGGAGCAGACGCGCCGTCAGATCGACCACCGCGCGCACATTCACATCGACGATCTCGAGCTGGCGCCCGGCGGAAGGCGCCGGGAAGGAACCGAAGCCGCCCACGCCGCCGTTGTTCACCAGGAGCACCCGGCCCGCGGGGGCCTCCGCCGCGAGTGCGGCCAGCACCTCGCCGGCCGCCGCGGCGATCCGCTCCGGCCGCGCAAGGTCACAGGGGAAATGGCGCACCGGCCGCGCGGAGTTTTCGCCAAGATCCGCGCAGGGTTCCCGGCGGGAAAGGTTGCAAACCAGCATTGCCGGGTTACCTGTTTGGAGAAGACGAATGAACGATTTTCCAAGACCGGAAGATCCTCCCGTCACCACGGCGGCGGAGATGGTTTGGAGGAGTTCCTTCGGCACCGTTGGAGGCATGAATTTTCGCGGCGGCGGGTTCCTACCGTCGCCGTTTCAACCGAAACCATACGGAGAAACATGAACAGCCAAAATACCCACGAAGTGATCGTGTCCGGCATCCACCTAGAGCTCACGCCGTCCCTGAAGACGTTCGTGCGCGAAAAGGCGGAGCGATTGTTTCGCCACGAGGAACGTATCATTCGCCTCCGCGTGGAGCTGGAGTGCAACCGGAGCCCCGCCGCGGGTGTGCAGTTCGCGGCCAAGGGCCGCATCGAGATCCACGGGCCCGACCTGAACGCGTCGGTGCAGGCGAACGAGTGCCACAAGGCGGTCGCCATGCTGGTCGACAAGCTGGACCGCATGCTGCAGCGCCGTCACCAGCTGCTGCGGGTGAAGCGCAACCACCCGCACGCCGTCGAACTCGCGGCCGACCTCCCGAAGGTGACCGCCTGAGTCCCGGCCGGATCCACCGCGCAGCCCGCCGCCCCGCCGCGGTGGGCTTTTTTTTGCCCTCGCGCGGCCGGGTCAGAATTTCGCGGTGAGGCTGGCCTGGAAGGTGCGGCCGGGGTGGCGTTGCACGGAGTTGGAGTCGGCCAGTTTGTAAATCTCCTGGTGGTCGAGCACGTTCTGCAACTTGGCGCCCCAGACGTAGCGCACGCGGCCGGAGCGCGGGACGGCGTAGCGCAAGACGGCGTCGAACCGCCATTTGCCGGGCATCGTCCACTGGGGCGTGTTGGCGATGCCACCGAGCGTGGTGAGCACCACCGGATCGATCGGGCGGTCCCCGATGAAGATCGACCCGAGGGCGAGATCGAGACCGCGCAGGCGCCCCTCGCGGAACGCGTACTTGTTGAAGGCGGTCGCCATGTGGAACGGGGCGTACATCGAGCGGGCCCGGGTGCGCGTGTCGCGCGAATCGTTGTAGGCGTAGCCGCCCATCAGGGACCACGCCTCGGTGAGGCGGGCGTTCAGGCTGAGTTCCGCGCCGCGGGAGCGGATGCCGTCAATCTGGGTGTACCAGTCGCCGTCGCGATTCGGATCATCCACCGCGAGGTTCTGCTGGCGGATGTCATAGACGGAGACGAGACCCTGCACGCGATCGCGGGCGAGGCTGAAGCGCAGCCCGACTTCCTGCTGGTTGCCACGCTCCGGATCGAGCGGCGTGCCGTCGGGCTGGCGCGTGAAGACCGGCACGAAGGAGCTGTTGGCATTGGCGTAGAGCGTCACGGAACGCGCGGCGTTCAGATGCCAGACGAGCCCGGCGCTCCAGGTGGTGGAGTCGGCGTGGTTGTCGAAGGTCATCAACCCGGTGAAGCCGTTGCGCCGGCGGTCATCGGTCGCGGTGCGGCGCACACCGGCGGTCAGGAAGACCCGCTCCTCGAGCAGGGAGGCGACGTCGGCCGCGTACCACTCGGTGTTCTCGGTGCGGTCGAGGTTGCGGTTGCCGGCGGGCAGCGGCGGCCGGTCGGCCCGGGCCTGCACCGGCGGCGACCGGCCGGGGTCCACCGCGTTGAGCGGGGGAATCATGTAGGGGTTGTAGCCCGCGCGGCGCACGTCGGCGAGGACCTCGGCGAGCGTGAGGCTGGGAAAAACGTTGTAGCGCGTGCCGACGCTCGCGGTCGGCCAGCGCTGGTTGAGCGCGGCGGACGTGGCGGCAAGGCCGCCGCGGTTGTAAATGCCGTCGCGGTTCCAGACCTCCCCGTCGGACAGGTCCCAACTGAAGCCCGCGAGCGCGCGATGCTTCACGGGGCCGGTGGCGAACATCGCGACGACCTCGTTGCGCGAGCGCCAGTTGCCGACGTCCTGGGTGCGGACGCGCCAGCGGCGTGGCATCAGCACGGCGTCCTTGAGGATCGTGAGCGACCCCTGCTCCGGCTGGTGCTCGTCGTAGAGCTGGTCCTTGGTGTCATGGGCGGCCTGGACGCGCAGCTGGATGGCGGGGCCGAAGGAGTGCTGGACATCCAGCATGGTGAAGCCGCGATCCCAGCGCCGGCTGTCACCGGCCGAGCCGTAGCCCTGCCGGTTGTCGCCGTAGGCGAGGAAGGAGCCGTCGGGCATCGCGAAACCGCGGGGTTCCCCGCGCATCATGGGCTGGCGCCAGACGGCGCCGCCGTCCTCCTCGCGCACGAACAGATGTTCGAGGCTCACGCGCGTGCTCCGCGCAACCTGCCAGGAGACGATCGCGGAGACGGCCTTCTCGCCGTGCGTGATGCGGCGGTAATAATAGCCGTCGTCGTAGACCGCCGTCACGCGGTAGCGCACGGGGGAAGCGGCGGACCCGAGGGCCCCCGAGGTATCCAGCTCGCCGCGCCACGATTCCACCGGCCCGACGTTGAAGCGTACGGTCGTCTCGTCGCGGGGCAGGGGTCGCTTGGTTACCCGGTTGACTGTCGCCGCGTAGCCGCCCTGCCCGTAGAGCACGGCGGCCGGCCCCTTGAGCACCTCCACGCGCTCCACGTTGGCGAGGGACACCTTGCCGATGCTCTCCTGCTGCAGGAAGCCGTTCAGGAACTTGGTGTTCGCGTTCGAGAATCCGCGCACGGTCCACGAGTCGTTGTTCGAGGTGGAAACGAAACCCGGGACGTATTCCAGCACGTCCTCGGTGCTGCGCGCGAGGGTGTCCTCGAGGAACGCCTGGTTCAGCACGGTCACATTCATCGGGATATCGCCGATGGCGGTGTTCATGCGGGTGACCTCGGCGGCGTGGGTCGACTGGTAGCCGATGTCGCGGGCCGTGGTGACCTCGAAAGCGGAGAGCGCGACGGTTTCGCCGGGCGGGGCCGGCCGCGGGGCGGGCACGACCTGCGCGAGGAGCGTCGCGGGGAGCAGGCTGAGGAGGAGGCGGGTTTTCATGGTAAAGGAGTGGCGTCGGCGCGCTGGCGCTTCTTCTTCGCCGCGCCCTCCCCCGCCGGCGCGGCGCGCTCGGGGGTGACGACGGAGCGATGGGCGAGCACGTCATCCATCCTCGCGCGCAGCTCGGTGCGCAGGCGCACGTGGGCGGGATCATCGATCACGTTGCGGCGCTCGACGAAAGTCGTCCACCGCGGCTCGGCGCTCGCCGGGCTCGAGTAGTCATAAAGCTCCTCCGCGGTGGTGGTGCGGGCGGGCCAGTCGACCCAGCGCGTGTAGCGGTGCGTCGTGGTGCGTAGGCTGTACCCCATCGACCGGGGCGGGCCGGCGCTGAACGGACGCGAGAACTGCGAGAGAGCGTGGGCGCGACCAGGTTGGTCGGGATCACGCAGGATGGGCGCGAGGCTGCGCCCGGCGAGGTAGGCGGGCGCCGGCAGCCCGGCCAGCTCCGCGAGGGTCGGATAGACATCGACGTACTCGACCAGCGCGTCGCTCGCGACACCGGGCCGGGCGAGACCGGGCGTCCGCACGAGGAGCGGCACACGGGCGTCGAGCTCGAAGTTGGTGCCCTTGCACCAGCGGCCGGCGTCGCCCAGCGCGAAACCGTGATCACCCCACAGCACGACGATCGTACTGGCGGCGAGGCCGGTGCGGTCGAGAGCGAGGAGGACCTTGCCGATCTGCGCGTCGATGTAGGAGACGCAGGCGTAGTAACCGTGCCGCAGCTTCAGGGTCTGCTCGGTGTCGAGCTGCTCGTCCTTCGGCATGCCGTAGTAGCCGCCGAGCTCGCGGTGGGTGTGATAGGCGGCTTCCGGCGCGCCCTGCACGCGGGAAGACTCGGCCGGAAGAGCGAACTTCGCGGGATCGTGGAGATCCCAGTAGCGCTTCGGCGCGTTGAACGGCAGGTGCGGCTTGAAGAAGCCCACCGCGAGGAAAAACGGCTTCGACTCCGCCTTCAAGCGACCCAGTGTCTCCACCGCGAGCGCCGCGAGCTTGCCGTCGCTGTAACCCTCGTCGGGCACGTCGGCAGCCTCCCAGGGCGCCTGTTTCCCGGGCGCTTCGCCGCGGGGCAGCGCGTAATTGCGCCAGCCGTCCTGCCGCAGGATCTCAGGCACCGACCAAGACGCGGGATCGAGCTCGCGCTCATCACCGCTGAAGATCTTCCCCATCGCCTGCGTGAGGTAGCCGTGCTGCTTGAAAAGCTGCGGCAGCGTGACGGTGTCGGGGTTCGTCGCGCGGAAGAGGTTCCGGTTGTGCCAGGAGCGGTTTTGGTCGGGGAGACGGCCCGTGAGGATCGCCGTGCGCGCCGGCCCGCAGACCGCCTGCATGGTGTAGGCGCGGTTGAAGACGCGCGCACCAGCCGCGAAACGGTCGAGGTTGGGCGTCAGCGTGAGCGGGTCGCCGTAGCAGCCCAGTGAGACCCGCAGGTCGTCGACCGCGATAAAGAGCACGTTGGGCCGCGCGGGCACAGCGGCTGGCGCGCCGCCGGGCACGAGCGCGAGCAGAGGAAGAAGGCGGAGGAGCCGGATCATCGGTTGTGAAGTTTCAGCGGTTGTCGACCCGCAGGGCCCAGACGGCCGGGGTCCGCACGCCCGGGCGGATCTCGCCGCTCGGGATCACGTGAAGCCCCTCCCACTCGACCACCGGCACGGTGACCGGAGCCTTGGGCATGCGGCCAGCCCCGCGCCATTCATCCCGCGCGGCATCGTACGCCCAAGTCTCGCCGGGGAAACCCGGGTGGGCCGAAAGCGGCGTGACCTTGAGCTGCGACGCATCATCGCCGCCGAGCACCACGAAACCCCGCGCCCCGTGCCGCGGCGCGGGCGTGGGCGCGGCGACGGCCGGACGCGGGAGGTCGGCGATCCGGCGCCAGCCGCGGCCGGGATCGTACCGGTAGGCGTCGCGCAGGTAGGTGCGCGCTGGTTTTCCCTGTGCGTCCGCCGCGAGCGAGGTGCCGCTCGCGAGAAAGAACGCGCCGTCGGCCACGGCCGCGACCGCCAGCATGCGGCCCGGACCTGGCCAAGCGGGCAATTCCTTCCACTGCGGGCGGGGCGCGGAGAGGTCGATCGACCAGAACGTGGCCAGGGCCTCCGTGGCGTCGGGCGAGGAGATGCCGCCCGCGACGTACACCGTCGAGCCCAGCAGCGCGCCGCAGAAATTGGCGACCGGTCGCGGGAGGGCCGGGAACGGCCGGGTGGCAATCGCGCCCTGTTCCCAACGGAGGAGGAACGCGTCGGCGTGGTGCCGCTCAACGTCGCCGCCTCCGAGGCACAGGACGCCCTCGGGTGTCGAGATCGAGACGCCGTAGCCGAGCGGACGCGGCAGGCGCCCCGCGACGCGCCACTCGCCCCGAGGACGCTCCAAGACAAAGATGGTGTCGTACCAAACCTTCGTCCCGCTCTCCCACGGTTTCTTGTCGGGAAAGTTCGCACCTCCGGCGACCAGCAGGGCGCCGCGGTGGACGCCGGAGAAAGGATAGGCGAAACCCTCGCGGTCGGGCAGCGGTGCGAGTGGCGACCATTCGAGCTGCCCGGCGCTGGACGGCTCGGCCGCGACGAGAGCGCCAGCCAGAAAAAGGGTCGCCAGGAGCGGCCGGGAGATAAAAGCGCCGGTCTTCATTTTCCTACCTTCTTCTTTTTACCCTTCTGCACGGGCTGGAAGTTCGGATCCCAATCAGGGTTCGGCGCCATCATCTCGGCCCCGACCGCCCGCCGCCATTCCTCGAGCTCACGGCGGAGCTCCGCGGTTCGTCCCAGCTCGACGGCGGCAAGATTGCGCGTCTCGCCGAGGTCCGCGGCCAGGTTGTACAACTCGACCCCCGCCGGGTCGAAGGTCTCGATCAGCTTCCACTCGCCGCGGCGGATGACCCCCGAGGGCACGCTGTGCGGGTGCTCGTTGTAGTGCGGGAAATGCCAGAAGATCGAGGAGCGCCCCAGCGCCTTCCCTTCCGCGAGCACCGGCCGCAGGTCGAGGCCGTCCACGTGCTGGCGCGGGCGCGCCGGCAGGCCGGCCGCGGCGAGGCAGGTCGGGTAGAGATCGGTGCTGGTCACGGGTTCGACGCTCACCGCGCCGGCCCGCGCGACGCCCGGCCACTTGATCAGGAGGGGCACGCGGATGCCGCCCTCGTAGTACGCCCCCTTGTTGGCCCGGAGCGGCGCGTTGCTCGTCGCGTTGTAGAAGCCGCCGTTGTCGGAGGTGAAGATCACCACCGTGTTCTGTTCGAGTCCGAGCTCACGCAGGGTGTCCAGCACGCGGCCCACGCTGTCGTCGAGGCTCTCGACCATCGCGGCGTAGACCGGCTTCCCCTGCCGCTCCGCCTCGGGGACGCGCTCGTATTTCGCGACCACCTCGGGCTTGGCTTGGAGCGGCGTGTGCACGGCGTAGTGCGGGAAGTAGAGGAAGAACGGACGCTCGCGGTTCTCGCGGATGAACGTCACGGCCTCGGCGGTAAGCCGGTCGGTGAGGTACTCGCCGGGTTTCCCGTCGGGGAAGACATTCCAGCGCGCGCGCTGGCCGGTGGTCGGGATCGCCCAGTTTCCCTCGTAGGGGAAAAAGAAGTCGCCCGGCGCGCCGTGGGCGTTGCCGCCGACGTTGAGGTCGAATCCGTGGTGCTCGGGCAGCGAGAACGGTTCGCCGCCGAGGTGCCATTTGCCGATGTTAGCCGTGCGGTAGCCGCCCTCGCGCAGCGCCTCCGCGAGCGTGAGCTCCTCCAAAGGGAGGCTGCGCACGAAGCGCGCGCTCCGCAGCCGAGACTTGGGATCCCAACGGCCGTTGGGCAGCCAGTCGGTGAGCAGCAGCCGGGCCGGATATTTCCCAGTGAGCACCGCCGCCCGGGTGGGCGAGCACACGGCGCAGGCCGCGTAGGCGTCGGTGAACCGCACCCCTTCGCGCGCGAGGCGGTCGATGTTCGGCGTCTGGTAGTACGTGCTGCCGTTCGCGCCGATATCGCGCCAGCCGAGGTCATCGACGAGGAACAGGACGATGTTCATCCGGCGGCTATCGGCGGCGCCGGCGGCGGCGGAGAAAAGAGCCGAAAGCAGAAAAAGGCAGGCGAGGCTAGGCTTCATGATGCGAGAGCGGAGGGGATTTTTCCTGCGGCAGACCGAAGGACCGCGAAATCACCAGATGGGGTTGGGATTCGAATAAAAAGGAAAACGCGGATGAGGCCGCCGCAGGGTTCGCGGGATCACCCGCGGCTGCCCCATGGGGCGTCGATCTCTCAATCGATACGGACGAATCCGGGCGTATCACTTTTTCTTCCCCTTTTTGCCCGCGGGAGGCGCTTCGTTCGCGGGCAGCCAGCGCGTGTGGTCGGCCTTCACGGCGGCAAACTCGGGCCGGCCGGCGAGGTTATGCCACTCGTTGGGGTCGTTGGCGTGATCGTAGAGCTCTTCGCCGCCGTCGTCGTAGCGGATGTAGCGCCAGCGCTCGCTCCGCACGGCGTGGTTCCCGCGGCCGTGGGTCGTGAGGGCCGGGCGCTCCCAAGCGCGCGCGGGGTCGCGCAGCAGCGGCACAAGGCTCTGGCCGTCCAACGCGGCCGCCGGCGGCAGGCTACACAGTTCGTTCAGCGTCGGGAAAAGGTCGATGACACTCACTGGTCGCGAGGAGCGCGTCCCGGCGCGCGTCACCCCGGGTGCGAAGACCAGGAAAGGCACGCGGGTCGAGCGCTCCCAAAGGGTGAACTTGTGGAGATGCTGCTTCTCGCCGAGGTGCCAGCCGTGGTCGGACCACACCACCACGATCGTGTTCTTCGCCGCGGGACTGGCGTCAAGCGCGGCGATGATGCGGCCCACGAGCGCGTCGCCGTAGGAGATATTGGCGAGGTAGGCCTGCAGCACCTCGCGGTAACGGCCCTCGCGCCACACGAGCTCGTAGTCACCGCGGCGGTCGGCCGCCATGCGCTGCCCGCCGGCGGGCAGATCGTCGCAATCGTCGGACTTAATCGGTGGCGGCGTGATGCGATCCGGCGGGTACAGGTCGAAATACTTCCGCGGCGCGTACCATGGCAGGTGCGGCCGGTAGATGCCGGCGGCGAGGAAGAAGGGCTCGGCCGGCGGGCGCGCGAGGAAAGCGGCGATCCACTCCGCGAGGCGGCCGTCGCCCATCTCCTCGTCGCGCCGATCGAACGGCCCCCAGTCGAACTCGGGGGCGTTCTGCGGCGGACGCGACAGCGCACGCACGGCCTCGAGACCGTTCCGCGGAAACCCGGCGGGCCACGAGAACCCGCGGGAATCCCCGCCCTCGGCGACCCGCTGCTGGTAAGGGCTGTCGAACACCTGGTCGAAGTAGTCGTGCCAATCGGAGCGGCGGTTGAAGCCGGGCGTGTGGTGGTTGACCTTGCCGCCGCCGACGACGCGGTAGCCGTGGTTCTTGAAATGGAGCGGGATGGACAGGATGCCCGGATGCGTCTCGTGCCATTTGGCATCGTTCAGGTAGATGCCCAGGCCGCTCGGCCGACGGCCAGTGATGGCGGCGGCCCGGGACGGATTGCAGACCGGGGCCGCGACGTGGGCGTTGGTGAAGGCGAGGCCGCGCGCCGCCAGCGCGTCGAGGTGCGGGGTGCGGACGTCGGGATGCCCGCCGAGATGCCCGACCCAGTCGTTGAGATCGTCGAGCACGATCATGAGCACGTTCGGCCGCGCCGCCGGCGCCGCGGCGGACGCCGACCACGACGCGAGGAAGAGGGAGAGCGCGAGCCGCGGGAGGTTCATTTCAGCGTTGATTCTTGCGCCGGCCCGCGGCGGCGGGAGCGGAAGCGCGGGACGGTGGTTCCTCACCGAAAAAATAGTACGGGTAATCCCATGAGAGTTCCCGCGCCTCCTGCTTGCGCGCGGCGCCGACCTCCGCCTTCAGCCGAGCGAGGTTGGCAGGCTTGAGCAGGGGATCCGCCGTCTCCTCGCGCCAGCGCGCGAGCATGCCCTGGAGCCGCACGAGAGTCCCGCGGTGCGCCGGATCCGCGGCGAGATCCCGGAACTCATGGGGATCGGCTTCGAGGTCGTAGAGCTCCCAGCGCGGGGGGCGCTGCATGCGGGCGTAGGCGGCGCGGACGTGCTCCGGCGCGGCGGCGATCGCAGCGGCCAGGTCAGCCTCGTGGTGATGGAGGGTGAACTCGTAGCCCGGGTTGATCTCCCCCGGCAGGAGATTCTCGATCAGTTTGTGGCGGTCGTCGCGCACCGTACGCTGCGGCCAGAAGTTAACCTGGGCCGCGTGCGTGTGGAACTCCGTGAACAGGTGCTCGCGCCACGCGTTGCCCGGCGCCCGCAAGACCGGCACGAGCGACCGCCCGGCCAGACCAGACGGCAGGGTCGCGCCCGCCAGCTCCAGCGCGGTAGGCAGCAGGTCGACGGTTGAAACCAGTTCCCTCCGCACCTGACCCGCCCGAACCCCCGCCGGCCAGCGCACCAGCAGCGGGATACGCACGCCGCCCTCGTAGGAAGTACGCTTCCCCCTGAGGAGATCGGCCCCGTGGTCGCCGAGGTAGATCACCAGCGTGTTCTCGGCCTTGCCGGCGCGCGCCAGCGCCGAGAGGACGTCGCCGACCAGCGAGTCCAGCCGGCTCATGCAGTTGTAGTAGTCGGCGACCAACTCCCGCAGGTCGGGCCGGTCCACCCCCATGTATGGCATCGGCGTGACGTCGGCCCCCGTGAGCGGGTTCGCGGGAAGCCCGTCCACCTGGCGCATCCACGGCCGGTGGGCGTCCGGGAAATTCAGGCTCAGGAAAAATGGCTGGTCCGAGGCCCGGAAAAACTCCTCGGCGCGCCGCGCGTAGTCGGGCAGGTCCTTGCGCGCGAAGTTGCCGCGCGGGATCGCGGTGAAATCAAACGGGAACGCGTCCTCGGGGTTGAGGTGGAGCTTGCCGATGATGCCCGTTCGGTAACCGGCGGCCTTCAGGCTGCGGGGCAGGTTCGGGAGTTCGGGCCGGTACAGCCGGAATCCCCACGTCGCGAGGCCGATCTGCCCGTTCTGGTGCGGATAGAGGCCCGTCATGATGCTGGAACGCGACTGGCTGCAGCCGGCCTGCGTGACATACGCGCGGTCGAAGCGCACCCCCTCGGACGCGAGCCGATCGAGGTTCGGCGTGCGCACGTGGGGATTGCCGTAGCAGCCGAGTTCCGGGCCGTTGTCCTCCGAGACGATGAACAGGAAATTAGGACGGGGTGCCGCGGCGAAGGCGGAGGAGGCGGCGAGCAAGAGGGCGAGCGCGGGGCGGAACAGCATGGGCTTACGGACGAGGGAAACCATGACTACGCCGCCCCGCCAGTCGGAATCCCTTCCGGCCGGTCCCAATTGGGAACCGCCGGCTCAGCGCCCGTCGATCAGCGCCTCGATCGCGGCGTCAAGCCGCCGGGTGAACGGCATCCGCTGCTTGGTGGGCACCTGCGTGAGCGCCACGACGATGTAATCCCGATCCAGATCGAGGACCGCCAGCGTGCCCGAGGCGCCGTTGTGCCGCAGGCGCGCGCCGCGACCGTCGGAGCCCGGACGGACCACATTGAATCCGAGCCCGTAGCCGTCACGCGCGGTGCCGGGCTGCACCGTGTGGAGGTCGGCGATCAGAGCGTCCGGCACGATGACGCGCCCGCCCGCGCGGCCGCGGTTCCGGTGCAGGAGCAGCAATGCCGCCACCTCGTCCACCGTGGCCACCAAGCCTCCACCGGGATTGGGGAAGGCCAGCGGAGGTTCATCCCGGCCGGCCGCGGCGGCCGGGGATAGCACGCCGTCCTTCCATTCGTAGAAAACCGGCAGGCGGGCGCGCCGCCCAGCCGATTGCTCCGCGAGAAAACCGGCCTCCCCTGCCCCTATCGGGAGCAGAAGACGGCGGGCCAGCGACCCGGCGAACTCCGCCTCCCCCGCCACTTCGGCCACACGCCCGGCCACCATGTAGCCGAGGCCCGAGTAGGCGTAACGGCTGCCGGGCTCGGCGGAGAGGCCCGCCCGCGCAAGGTCGCGCACGGCGTCGGCCAGCGTGCCGTCGGTCCGGAACCGCCAGCGCTCCTCGCCCCGAGCCTGCTGGCCGGCGAAGCCCGCCGTGTGGGAGAGCAACTCGCGCACCAGCGGCGGACGGCGCGCGGGGGCACCGCCGTCGACGCGCACCCCGCGAAACTCCGGCAGATGCCGGTCAACCGGGTCGTCCCACTGCAGCCTTCCCTCTGCGACCAGGATCGCCAGCAGTGTCGCGGTGAAGGACTTGGTGACCGAAGCGATGCGGAACGGCGTGTCGACCGAAAGCGCGGCGGGCCGCGCAAGATCGGGCCGCCCGAAGGCCTCGCGGAAAACCGGCTCGCCGCGGTGCAGCACAAGCATCACGCCGCCCGGAACGAATCCTCCGGAGATCCCCTCCCGCCACACCGCGCGCAGCGCCTCGGCACGACCCGGCTCCAACGCCGGCGCGGCGCCCGCGCCCGCGGGGCCCAGCAGCAGCACGCAGGACAGCAGGACGGAAAATTTCATGGGAAGGAGTCGTGAGTCATGCCAAGCGGTCGCGCGCCCAACTGGAATCAGCACCCTGCCCGCCGCTACCAGGCCGGGCACACGCCGCAGGGAACGGGCCGCTCAGCTCACCACATTGACCGGTGTGCCGCCCAGAAAAGCTCGCAGATTCGCGGCGACGATGCCGAGGAGGCGCCGCCGGGCAGCGACCGACGCCCAGGCGAGATGCGGCGTGATCACGCAGTTTTTGGCGTTGAACAGCGGATGGTCCGCCGGCGGCGGCTCCATCGAGAGCACATCCAGGCCCGCCCCCGCGATCCGGCCGGCGTTCAACGCGGTCGCGAGGTCGTTCTCGTTCACCAACGGTCCCCGGCTGGTATTGATGACGAAAGCCGTGGGCTTCATCAGTGCGAGCCGGCGCGCGTCGACCAACCCGGTATTCTCGGGCGTGAGGGGGCAATGCAGGCTCACCACGTCGGCCTCCCGGAATAGCGTGTCGACGTCGGAGAAGCTCACCGCACCGTCGCCGCCCGCCGGCGGCCGCGGGGTGTGCGCGATCACCCGCATGCCGAACGCCGCCGCGATCCGCGCGGTGGCGCGACCGATCCGGCCGTAGCCGACGATACCCATCGTGCGGCCCGACAATTCCAGCAGCGGATAATCCCAGTAACAGTAGTCCGGACTGCGCGCCCAACGCCCCCCCGCGACCGTCGCGGCGTGATGCCCGGTGCGCGCGGCCAACTCCAGCAGGAGCGCGAACGCGTGCTGCGCGACCGAGTCGGTGCCGTAGCCGGGCGCGTTGCTCACCACCACACCGCGGGCCCGCGCCGCACGGACGTCGACCACGTTGTAACCGGTCGCCAGCACACCGACGTAGCGGAGCCCCGGCAAAGCCGCGAAAGTCGCGTCGCCGAGCGGCGTTTTGTTGGTGAGCACCACCTCGGCGCCCGCCGCCCGCGGAATGATATCGGCGGCCGGAGTGCGCGCGTGGACCACGATTTCGCCAAACGCCTTTAGCTCGTCCCACGAAAGGTCACCGGGGTTGAGCGCGTGGCCGTCAAGGACGACGATTTTCATCGGATGAAGCGAAGAAGAGGAAGACCGCGAAGCGCGCTTACTCCGATTTCGCGGTCTTCTTGCCCGCCCTGCCGCCGGTTCCCTTCGCCGGGGGTGACCACGCCGCGGGCTTGGGCTGCGCCACGCGCAGGGACGCGGGGTCGCCGAAAGACTTCATCTCGCTCTCGAGCCGCGCGGTGAGTTGCGCGATCCTGGTCCCGTGCGCAGGCTCGGCGGAGAGGTCGCGCAGCTCATGCGGATCCGCGGCCAGGTCGAACAGCTGGGTGCGATCCACCTGCGGGTAGCGGATGAGTTTCCAACGTTCGTCGCGAACCCCGCGCTGCACGTCGCGGTACGCGAACATCAGCGCCTCGCGCCCGCCGCGGGACGGATCCCGCAGCACCGCCGACAGGTCTCGCCCCTCGCTGGTCGCGGGCGCCGGCACGCTGCACAGCGCGCCGAGCGTCGGCATGAGATCGAAGAGATAGCACATCGCCGCCGTGCGCCGGCCAGCCGGGATTCCCGGCCCCGCCACGATCAGCGGCACGCGCACGGAGTGTTCGTACAGGTTCTGCTTGCCGATCAGGCCGTGGCTGCCGCGCGCGACCCCGGAGTCGGCGGTGAAGACAATGATGGTGTTCCGCGCCCGCGGCGAAGCATCGACCGCGTCGATCACGCGCCCGATGAGCAGGTCGAGATAGGTGATGTAGCGGTAGTACTCCGCGAGCATGCCGCGGATGTCGGCCGAGGTCCGCGGCCATGGCAGGAGGGCCTCGTCACGGATGGTCATCTCGCCGTTGTCGAACGGGTGCTGAGGCAGGAAATTCGGCGGCAACGGCAGCGCCGCGGGGTCGTACTTCTCTGGAAAATCGTCGGGCACGATGTGTGGATCGTGCGGGCCGTCGAACGGCAGGTACGCGAAACTCGGGCCCTCGCCGGGCTCGCGAAGGAAGGCGACCACGGCCTCGGCGAACGCCTCGCACGCGTGGCGGGGCTCGACGCGCGCCGGCCCCTGCTTGCCGTGCTCCCAGCTGCTGAGCGACGCCTTCATCGGGTTGGTCATGCCACCGGTGAACATCGAGGTCGCGCGCTGGAAACTCAGCGGCACCGAGGCCGCGCCGTTGTGCCACTTGCCGCTCACGAACGTGCGGTAGCCGGCCGCACCGAAGGCCGCCGGCCAGGTGGGGTCACGGGCTAGTTTCTCGTCGCTCCGGAAGAGCGGTCGAGCCGACAGCAGCATCGCGCGCGAGGGCACGCAGGTCGCGCCGTGCAGGCCGCCCTGCATGTAGGCGCGGTCGAACGCCACGCCGCGCGCCGCCAGCCGGTCGAGGTTGGGCGTGCGGATATGCGGATTACCGAGCGCGCGGATGGTGTCGGCCTGCTGGTCGTCGGCGAAGATGAAGACGACGCTCGGACGGTCGTCCGCGGCGAACACGGAGGCGGCGAACACGGCGAGCAGGGAACCGAGGCGGGGACGCATGAGCATGGGCGTAAAGCGGGGTGGGCGCGTAAGCCGATGCGCAACAACCGCCCCGACGCAACTCCGCAGGCGGGGCGGTTGTTCTGGAAATGGCCGCGAAGAGGCCCAGGAGGCGCACGAGCTGGAACCGGTCCCACGCCTTGGTTCCGTTCCGTGCCTTCCGTGTATTCCGTGGGCCAACCCAGCTCGGTTTCGTGCCTTTCGTGTGTTTCGTGATTCTTCTCCGCGGCTCTGCGGGATTCAGCTCAGCCACTCGGTGATTTTCCGTGCTCGCGCACCGCATCCCCCGGCCTACGGTCGCGCCCCATGTCAACTTCCGCCACCCGTGCCGACGGCCGCCAACCCGCGCAATTGCGCCCGATCACCTTCGAGGCCGATATCGCGCCCCACGCCACCGGCTCCGTGCTCGTCTCGTTCGGCCGCACCCGCGTCATCTGCGCCGCCACCGTCGAGCCCGGCGTGCCGACTTGGATGAAGCAGCAGAAAATCAGCGGCGGCTGGCTCACCGCCGAGTACTCGATGCTCCCCTACTCCACCCACGAGCGAAAGGCCCGCGATATCTCCCGCGGCAAGATCGACGGCCGTACCGTCGAGATCCAGCGCCTGATCGGTCGCTCGCTCCGCGCCGTCCTCAACCTCGAGAAGCTCGGCGCCAACACCCTGTGGGTCGACTGTGACGTACTCCAGGCCGACGGCGGCACGCGCACCGCCGCGATCACCGGCGCCTGGCTCGCCGCCCGTCTCGCGGTGCAGCGGCTCATCGACGACAAACGCCTCGCCGAAAACCCCCTCGCCGATTCCGTCGCCGCCGTGAGCGTCGGCGTCTTCGGCGGCGCCGAGCTCCTCGACCTCGCTTACGTCGAGGACAAGGACGCCGAGGTGGACTTCAACGTGGTGATGACCGGCCGCGGACAGTTCGTCGAGGTGCAGGGCTCCGGGGAGGAGGCGACATTCTCGCCCGACCAACTCACCAGCCTCGTCGCGCTCGCCCAGCGCGGGCTGCGCGAGGTCACGGCGCTGCAGACGGCTTTCCTCGCAAAACGCCTCCTTTGACGCGCGGCCTGGGTTCCGGCGCGGCGACCGGCGCCGCGGGGGGCGGGCCTCCGAAATTACCGCCCTCCGCCGCCCGGACAAACCCTTCCGTCACGGTCTTCAATTCCTCCCAGCGGCGGCGGATGGTCCTCGCCTCATCCCGGGTGATGACGTTGTCAGCCGAGGACTGCGCGATGTAAGCCAGCATGTCGGCGAACTCCTGCACGATGTCGTTGGTGGCGGGGATTAGCTTGGGGTCGGCGGGCTGCTTCTCCGGGTTGCGGATGAAGAACCCGTCGGCCTGCTCGCACACCCACTGGGCGACGCGCGGATCCTTGGTGATGCGCACCAGCTGCCCCACGCGGTCGAGGGGACTACCCGAGGGCACACCGTCGACGGGTGGCTCCCCCCACTTGTAGACGAGCGAGAGCGAAAGGTTCATGCCGGCCGAGATCTGCTTGGCGCTGGTGGTCTTGAGCACCGCGCGCATCACCTCATGAGGTTCCATAGAGGCGAAAAGCGTGCGCGGAAGATGCCCGAAAGGCAATCCGCGGACTCGGACCGCTTTTTTTCGTGCGTTCCCGTCGACCGCTGTGACTTACTCAACTTTCCCTTCCCGCATGAACATCCACGAGTACCAGGCCAAGGCGTTGTTCGAAAAATTCGGCGTTCCCGTGCCCAAGGGCGCCGCCGCCCGATCGGCCGCCGAGTTAGAAACCGCCCTCGCCCAACTCCCGGAAGGGCCGACGATGGTGAAATCCCAGATCCACGCCGGCGGGCGCGGCAAGGGCACGTTCACCGACGGTTTCAAGGGGGGCGTGAAGTTCTGCTCCACGAAGGCGCAGGCGCTGGAGATCGCCGGCAAGATGCTGGGCAACACGCTCGTCACGCTCCAGACCGGTCCCGCCGGCCGGAAGGTTCAAACGGTGTACTTCACCGTCGCGAGCGACATCAAGAAGGAGTACTACCTCGCCATCCTTCTCGACCGCGCTTCGTCCCGTCCCGTGATCGTCGCCTCCACCGAGGGCGGCGTCGAGATCGAGAAGGTCGCCCATGAGACGCCGGAGAAGATCACCAAGGTCTTCATCGACCCGGCCTACGGCCTCGCCGACTATCAGGTCCGCGAGCTCGTCTTCAAGCTGGGCTTGACCGGCAACGAGGCGAAAAACGCGGCGCGCCTCATCCGCGCGCTCTACACGTGCTACTGGGAGACCGACGCCTCGATGGTCGAGGTCAACCCGCTGATCACCACCCCCGCCGGCGACGTCCTCGCCCTGGACGGCAAGGTGTCGTTCGACAGCAATGCGCTGTTCCGGCACCCGGAGATCGTCGCGCTGCGCGACCTCAACGAGGAGGATCCCAAGGAAATCGAGGCCTCCAAATACTCGCTCAGTTACATCGCGCTCGACGGTAACATCGCCTGCCTCGTCAACGGCGCGGGCCTCGCGATGAGCACGATGGATATCATCCAGCACTTCGGCGGCACGCCGGCCAACTTCCTCGACGTGGGCGGCGGGGCCTCCAAGGATCAGGTGGTCGCCGCGTTCAAGATCATCCTCGGGGACCCGAACGTGAAGGGTATCCTGGTCAACATTTTCGGCGGCATCATGGACTGCAACGTGATCGCCCAGGGCATCGTCGAGGCGGTGAAGGAGGTCGGTCTGAAGTTGCCCCTCGTCGTCCGCCTCGAGGGCAACAACGTCGCCGCCGGCAAGGCCACCCTCGCCGCCTCCGGCCTCAAGCTCGTCTCGGGCGACACCATGGCCGACGCCGCGCAGAAGATCGTCAAACTCGTCGCCGCCTAAATACAGCAAACCAAACGCGAAGACGCGCGAAGTCCTCCGCCCTCTTTGCGGAACCTCAGCCACCTTCGCGTCTTCGCGCTTACCTCCTTCCCCCTCCCATTTTTCTCCCATGGCCATTCTCATCACGCCCGAAACCAAGATCCTGATCCAGGGCATCACCGGCGAGTTCGGCGCCCGGCACACCAAGCTGTCGCTTGACTACGGCACCAAGGTGGTCGCCGGCGTGACGCCCGGCAAGGGCGGCCAATTCTTCGAGCACGGGGCCCACCGCGTGCCGATCTTCAACTCCGTCGCCGATGCCGCCAAAGCCACCGGCGCCACGGTCTCCGCCATCTTCGTCCCGCCGCCGTTCGCCGGCGACGCCATCCTCGAGTGCGTCGACGCCGATCTCGACCTCGCCGTCGCCATCACCGAGGGCATTCCGATCCGCGACATGATCCGCGTGAAGCGCACCATGACCGGTCGCCGCACGCGCCTCGTCGGCCCGAATTGCCCCGGTCTGGTTACGCCCGGCACGGGCGAGGGATCGAAGGGTGGCTGCCGCATCGGCATCGCTCCGGGTTACATCCACAAGAAGGGCCATGTCGGCGTCGTCTCGCGCTCCGGTACCCTCACCTACGAGGCGGTCTTCCAGCTCACCTCGAAGAACATCGGCCAGACCACGTGCGTCGGCATCGGCGGCGACCCGGTCAACGGCACCTCTCACCTCGACGTCATCAAGCTCCTCGACGCCGACCCCGAGACCCACGGCATCATCATGATCGGCGAGATCGGCGGCAGCGCCGAGGTCGAGGCCGCGCGCTGGATCAAGGCGCATTGCCGCAAGCCCGTCGCCGGCTTCATCGCCGGCTCCACCGCCCCCGCCGGCCGCCGCATGGGCCACGCCGGCGCGGTCATCGGCGGCGCCGAGGACACCGCCGCCGCCAAAATCGCCATCTTCCGCGAGTGCGGCATCGAGGTCGCCGCCACGCCAAGCGACATGGCCGACGCGCTCCTTCGTGCCGCCAAGGCCAAGGGCGTGACGCTCAGCTGAGCTTTCGCCGAATCTGGCGATTTCATCGAGGGCGGGCTCCGGCCCGCCCTTTTGTTTTTCCGGCTTACGCCGACGGCGACGCGGCACCGTCGGCCGCCTTCCAAAGATAAAGCGTCGCCTGCGTGCGGTGTGGCGCCCACCGCGCGCCGTGCCGCGCGAGCACCTTCGGCTCGGGCATTTGGCGGCGTCGGTGCGCGATCTGGAATCCCCGCCGCACACCGAGATCGAGCGCCGGCAAGACATCCGGACGGCCAAGGTTGAAGATCAGGAACATCTCCACCGTCCAGCGCCCCACGCCTTTCAAGGTCGTCAGCGTCGCGATGATCGCCTCGTCCTCCATCCGACTGCACTGGCGCAACGTCGGCAACGTGCCGTCCGCCGCGGCGCGCGCCACGCCACGCAGGTAGGAGGCTTTCTGCCCGGAGAGCCCCACCGCCCGGAGTTTCTCGTCGGACGCGCCGAGCACCGACTCCGGGACGGGAAACCCGCCCGCGCCGAAACGCTCCTGGAAACGCCCGAGGATCGTCGCCGCCGCCTTCCCACTCAGCTGTTGATGGATCACCGCCCGCACCAACGACTCGTACGGCGTCAGCCGGCGCGCCTTCAAGGCGATCGGCCCCACGCGCCGGATCACCGGCCCGAGCGCGGGATCGTCGGAAAGAAACATGATTCCCTCTGCGGACATGCATGGTGTCATGCCTTCGACCGGATCATTTCGCAACGCCGGCGGTATCAAGGAGCAGCGGCCCACTCCACGGTGTAGCCGGGGGTGCGCCCTCGGATCTCACGTTGTCCGCTGCCGCGGCGATTTCTCACGCGCGAAACCATGCGGATCACCGCATTGGCATCACCCCAATTTCGGGGTCTCGGCGGCGTCGCGGCTCGCCGCCGCGCCGCCAGCGTGCTCACCGCCCCAAGCCACCACTCACGGCGGCCGGGCATAATCCAAACGAAAAAATGAAAAACAACCTGATCCCCGCGACCCTGGTCGCATTCCTGATCCTGGGCACGGCCGCCATCGCGGCTGACAAGAAGACCTCGAAGATCACCTTCGTGGTCGCCGACGCCGACCTCGACGGCAAGGTCTCGCTTCGCGAGTACACCACCGCCCACCAGTCGGCGATGGACGGTGCCGCCGCGAAGGCGAAGTTCGGCCGCCTCGATAAGAACAAGGACGGCTCTCTCAGCGGCGAGGAGTTCGCCCCCGCCCGGAAGCCCCGCGCCAAGAAGGAGACCGCCGCGCGCTGAGCGCCGCCCTCCTTGCCGGAAGGCGGCTCTTCGCACGAGGCCGCCTTCCGGACTTTTTCCCACCCTTGCCCCATTCGAATCCGACCGGCGACTTCCCTGCACGGCCGCCATGCCGACCGCGCTTCACCGTCTGTGTCGTCGCGATCCGCGGGAACGCGCCCTCCCGTCTCCCAACTCCGGCCCCACCTATCCCCGGAGCGATGCCGGGATTTCCAGGGCCGGGAAGCGCCTTGCGGGGGCCCCGCCTTCCGCCTTCGCTCGACGGCCTTCGACCATGAGCCTTCCCATCAAACCCGCCGCCTCGTGCGGTTTCGACCAGGTCTCCCTCGGAGAGGTGATGCTCCGCCTCGATCCCGGTGAGGGCCGCGTCCGCACCGCCCGCGAATTCCGGGCCTGGGAGGGCGGCGGGGAGTACAACACCTCACGTGGTCTGCGGAAATGCTTCCGCCTGAAGACCGCGGTGTGCACGGCATTCGTCGACAACGAGGTGGGGCACCTCGTGGAGGACTTCATCATGCAGGGGGGCGTGGCCACTGACTTTATCCGCTGGCGGGAGGACGACGGCATCGGCCGCACGGTGCGCAACGGCCTCAACTTCACCGAGCGCGGCTTCGGCATCCGTGGCGCGGTCGGCGTGCCCGACCGTGGCAACACGGCCGCGTCGCAGCTCAAGCCGGGCGACTTCGACTGGGATCTGATATTTGGCCGAATCGGCGCGCGGTGGTTCCACACCGGCGGCATCTTCGCCGCGCTCTCCGAGACCACCGCCGCGCTCGCCATCGAGGCCGTGCAGGCCGCGAAGCGCCACGGCACGATCGTCAGCTACGACCTCAATTACCGCCCGTCGCTCTGGAAGAGCATCGGCGGGCAGAAGAAGGCCCGCGAGATCAACCGCGAGATCGCGCGGCATGTCGACGTGATGATCGGCAATGAGGAGGACTTCACCGCGTCGCTCGGCTTCGAGGTGAAGGGCACCGACCACAATCTGTCCCGCATCGAGCTGGACGCGTTCAAGGAGATGATCCGGACGGCGGTCCGCGAGTTCCCGAATTTCAAGGTCGCCGCCACCACCCTCCGCCGCGTCGTGACGGCCACAAAGAACGATTGGTCCGCGGTGCTGTGGCACGACGGCAATTTCTTTGAAAGCCGCCAGTACCCCGAGCTCGAGATCCTCGACCGCGTGGGCGGCGGAGACAGCTTCGCCTCCGGGCTGCAGTTCGGTTTCCTGGAGTTCAACGACCCGCAGAGGGCGGTCGACTACGGAGCCGCGCACGGCGCCCTCGCCTCGACCACCCCCGGCGACACCTCGATGGCGACGCGCAAGGAGGTCGAGAAGCAGATCCAGGGCGGCGGCGCGCGGGTCGTCCGCTGAGCCGTTACTTCTTTGCCGGGGTCGCCCGCGGCGCGCGGCCGGCCTCGGGCTGGTAGTAGGGCGTCATGGCCGCGAGGATGCGATCGATGGCCGCGGAGCGGTCGATCACCCCCGTGTGCCGCCAAAGGATCTCGCCGCCCGGCGCGACGAGCACCGTGTGGGGGATCTGGCCCGGCGCCTTCGGATCGAGGGCATTGAGCAGGTCCTCCGGCCGGGCCCCCGAGAAAAGGTAGTGGTTCGTGGTCCGACCCTCGCGCTTTGCGGAATTCAAGCTGCGGGTGGTCATCCCCGCACCCTGGCGCTCGAGAAAGGCCTTGGCCTTCGCGCTCTGCGCGGGGTCGTCGAGACTGAGCGTGATGAAGTCGAACTCGCGCAGATCAAACTTCCGCGCGATCGCGACCAGGTCGGGAAACTCCTGCACGCAGGGCGCGCACCAGGTCGCCCAAACGTTGATGAGGCGAAAACGACCCGTCGCGTTCGCGCGGAGCGCGGCCACCCCGGCGGCGTCGATCGGCCCGAGGTTGACCGAAATCTTCGTCCAAGCCGCCTCGGTCTCGACATGCTTGGCGCGCTTTTCCCGCCACTTGGTTGAGCAGCCGAACGGCTTCGTCGTCTCCACCGGCACGGCCCGCCCGGCGAGCAGGGCATTGATCGCATCCCGCGCGTAGTGCTTCTTGACGGTCTCCTCCTGCGGATAGCGCGAGTCGTCAAACGCCCCGGCATAGCGCAGCCGGCGGGAGCGATCGAAAATAAACACATGCGGGGTGGCCAGGCAGCCGTAAGCGCGTGCGGTGAGCTGCTTTTCCCCGTCGTAGAGATACGGAAAATCCCAACCCAGCTTCGCCGCGTAGGGCTTCATCTCTTCGAACGAGTCGCCGTACTCGCCATAGCCGAGCTCATTCACGCTCAAGCCATCGGGGTGGTTGGGGTTTATCGCCACAATCGACACGCTGCGTCCTCGCAGGTCATCGCGCAGTTTCTTGAGTCGGCCCTCGATGCCGTGCGAGGTCGGGCAATGGTTTGAGGTGAACAGCACCATGAGCACGTCCGTCCCGCTCAAGTCCGCCAGCCGCCAGACGCGGCCATCGATCCCGGGCAACGCGAAGTCCGGGGCGGATTCGCCGATCGCGAGCGTCTTCAGGTCGAACGGGTGACCGGACGAATCCAGCGCCGGCTTCGCTTCCGCGGCGGCGAGCGACGTCGGCACCAACGCGATCAAGGACGCAAACAGGATGAAAAGCAGGGAGCGCTTCATGGTGGGGAATCGGAACCTAAGCACCGGCCAGCCTTTGCCCAGCCGGCATTTTGTCCGGGCCTTCCTTCTCCCCTTGCCCAAGCCCTCCCGGTTCCTCCCGCCCAACTTTGCCCTTCCCCTCTCCCGCCGCGTCACTTTTCCTGATCGGCTGAACGCGTCAGCCACTGTCCTCTTTTAACCATGAACACCACCATCTCCGCCATCACCGCCCGCGAGATCATCGATTCCCGCGGCAACCCGACCGTTGAGGTCGACGTGCGCCTCGCCTGCGGCGCCCTCGGACGGGCAGCCGTCCCGTCCGGCGCTTCCACCGGGGAGCACGAGGCCCTCGAGCTCCGTGACGGCGACAAGAAGCGCTACCTCGGCAAGGGAACGCTCAAGGCTGTCGCCAACGTGAAGGCCCGCATCGCCCCCGCCCTCATCGGCCACGACGCCTGCGACCAGGTCGGCGTCGACCGCGCGATGCTCAAGCTCGACGGCACCCCGACCAAGGCGAAACTCGGCGCCAACGCCATCCTCGGCGTCTCCCTCGCCACGGCCCATGCCGCCGCCAACGCGCTCGGCCAGCCGCTTTACAAGTACCTCGGCGGACCGAACGCGAAGGTCCTCCCGGTGCCGATGATGAACATCATGAACGGCGGCGCGCATTCCGACGCCCCGATTGATTTCCAGGAGTTCATGATCATGCCCACCGGCGCGAAGTCGTTCTCCGACGGCCTCCGCATGGGCTGCGAGGTGTTTCACTCGCTCAAGAAGGTCCTCAAGGAAAAGGGCCTCGCCACCGCCGTCGGCGACGAGGGCGGCTTCGCCCCGAAGCTGGACTCCACCGAAGCCGCGCTCGACGCCATCGCCCTCGCCGTGAAGAACGCCGGCTACAAGCTGGGCAAGAACATCCACCTCGCGCTCGATGTCGCCTCCTCCGAATTCTACGTGAAGGAGAAGAAACACTACGTGTTCAAGAAGTCGTCCGGCGAGGTGCTCACCGGCGACGACATGGTGGAGTTCTACCGCAAGCTCACCTCCAAGTACCCGATCGTCTCGATCGAGGACGGCTGCGCCGAGGGCGATTGGGAAACTTGGAAGAAGCTCACCGACGCCATCGGCGACCGCGTGCAGCTCGTTGGCGACGCTCTCTTCGTCACCAACACCGAGTTCCTCCGCCGCGGCATCACCACCGGCACCGCCAACTCGATCCTCGTGAAGGTCAACCAGATCGGCTCCCTCACCGAGACCTTTGACGCCGTCGAGATGGCCAAGGAGGCGAACTACACCGCCGTCATCTCCCACCGCTCAGGCGAGACGGAGGACGTCACGATCGCCGACATCGCCGTCGCCACCAACGCCGGCCAGATCAAGACCGGCTCGCTCTGCCGCACCGACCGCGTCGCGAAGTACAACCAGCTGCTCCGCATCGAGGAGGAACTGGGCGCTTCCGCGATCTACGGCGGCAAGATGCGCGGCATCTGAGCCATCCCTTCGCCACCCAAGGCCGGTCGCAAGACCGGCCTTTTTTGTGGACCTCGACACCCCGCCGGACCCGGCTATTTTTGCAGGATGAAAGCCGTGCTCGCCCTCCTGGCCCCGCTGGCCGCCTCGCTCGCCTTCGCCCAGTCGCCCCCCGAGCCAACGGAACCGCCGCGCCCTAGCGTCCGCGACGCCCTCCGGGCCCGCGCCGCCGAGGACGCGAAAAAAGCCCCCACCGCGAAGACCGCCGCACCCTCCTCCGCCAATCGACCGCCCGCCGCTGCAACTGCACCCGCCACATCCGCCGCAGTCCCGGCCGGCACTTCTGCCTCCAACGAGTCCGCCACCGCGAAACCCGAGGGCGAAAAAGCCTCCACGACCGTCCTCCCGAAGATGGAGGTGCGAAAGGGCAAGTTCTCCGAGCGCGATTACCAGCTGGCCCAGGACCTCCACAAACAGGACCAGGAGATCGAGCGCGAGAAGCGGAACCTGAAGACTTCCGAGACCGACTCCGCTTTGAACAACGCCAAGGTTTCCTCGGCGCTTTCGGTCTTCGGCGGCGAGTCCGCGTCGTACCGCAAGCGTGTCGCCGCCGAGCGCCTCGAGCTCCTGGAGGCGGAGAAGGACATCATCGAGCAGATCGCCATCGCCCAGAAGGCCGAGGAGAAGCAGCTGCTCCAGAAGCAACTCGACGAACTCCGGGAGATGCGCCGCCAGCTCGACAAAACCCTCCGCTAAGGGGTCAGGGCGTTGAACGTTTAAAACGGGGCTTTAAACAAAAAACGCCCTGACCCCTTAGGGGGGGCTATTCCGCCCGCAGGATGTAGCCGCGGAGGTATTCGCTTTCGGGCATCGTCGCCAACACCGGGTGATCCGGCGGCTGGTGCGCCCACTCGAGGACGCGCAGTTTTCGACGGGCGTCCGCCGAAACATCCGCCAGCACCTGCCGCAGTTCGGCATCCTGCATGTGATGCGAGCAGGTGTAGGTGGCGAGCACGCCGCCGGGCGCCAAGAGTTTCACGGCGCGCAGGTTGATCTCCTTGTAGCCGCGCAGCGCGCCCTCGAGGGCGGAGCGGGACTTCGCGAAAGGAGGCGGATCCAGCACGATCAGATCCCACCGCGGCTCCACCGCCCGCGCGGGGTCGTTGAACCAATCGAAGACATTCGCGACCAGGAAATCCGCCTTCACGCCGTTGCGCTCGGCGTTCCGTCGCGCGGCCCCCACCGCATCCTCAGCGCTGTCGAGCCCGAGCACCTCGGCCGCCCCGGCGCGCGCGGCATGCAGCGAGAACGACCCCTGGTTGCAGAAGGCGTCGAGCACCCGGCCGCCGGACGCGTATTTCGCGACCGCCGGGTGCTGGAGACGTTGATCCAGGTAAAACCCCGTCTTTTGCCCGACCTGCAGATCAATCCAGTGGTCAAAGCCGCCTATCCGCAGCCAACGCGGTTCCCACGGCTTTCCGGAGCGGGTGTGCACCTCCATCGGCAGGCCTTCCAGACGCCGGATCGGCGCGTCGTTGCGGAAGATGATCTCCGCCGGTTCCAGCAGGCCGGCCAAAATATCCCCGACCAACGCCGCGCGCTTCTCCATCGCAAGCGTCTGGATCTGGACGACCAGCGTGTCGTGATACTGGTCGACCACGAGCCCGGGCAGGTCGTCGGACTCGCTCCAGACCAGCCGCCGCGCCGGCTCCGGGGCCCGCCGCGCCACCGCGCGTTCGAGGGCGCCGCGCAGCCACGCCTCGTCGAACGCCACACGGTCGCGGCTCAGCCGGCGCCACACGATCTGGGAGCGGGAGTTGTAGATGCCGCAGCCGATGAAGCGTCCCGTGCGGTCGCGGCACTCGACCACCTCCCCGTCATGCTCCGCCGGCAGCAGCGCCTCCACCTCGTTGGCGAACACCCACGGGTGGCCGGCCACGGCGCGGGCGCGGACGTTGGAACGAATCTTCAGGAAGGCAGGAACGGCGGACACGCCCCGAACTGTTCAGCGAAACCGCCGCGTCGCCACGCGAAAATCTCCGCGGCGCCCGCGGACGTTTTCCGCTTCCCTCTGAAAACCGCGTTCCGTTTGCTGGACCGCTTAATCCGAACCAAGCTCCGATCCCGTACCTCCACCGTGTCTCCCGCCGAAGAAATCGCCCGCCGCCGCACCTTTGCGATCATCTCGCATCCCGACGCGGGCAAGACGACGCTGACGGAGAAGTTCCTGCTCTACGGCAACGCCATCCACCTCGCTGGCGCCGTGACGGCGCGCAAGAACCAGCGGGCGACGACCTCGGACTGGATGGAGCTGGAAAAGCAGCGTGGCATCTCGATCAGCTCGACCGTGCTGCAATTCGATTACGGTGGTTATGCGGTCAACCTGCTCGATACCCCCGGCCACAAGGACTTCTCGGAGGACACCTACCGGGTGCTCACCGCGGTCGACGCCGCGCTGATGGTGATCGACGCGGCCAAGGGCGTGGAGTCGCAGACCCGCAAGCTGTTCGAAGTCTGCCGCCGACGCGGGGTGCCGATCTTCACCTTCATGAACAAGTGCGACCGGCCGACGCGCAATGCGCTCGAGCTGCTCGACGAGCTTGAGACGGTGCTCGGGCTCCAATCCTCGCCGGTCATCTGGCCCCTCGGCAACGGGACCTCGTTTCGCGGCGTGTTCGACCGCCGTTCGCGGCAGGTGCACCTCTTCGAGCGTGTTCCTGGCGGAAAATACCAAGCGCCGGTGAGCGTGGCATCGCTGGACGATCCGCTCGTGCGTGAGAAGCTGGACGACTACACTTTCAACGAGGTGAAGGAGCAGCTGGCCATGCTCGACGGGGCCGGCCACCCCTTCGATCTCGAGGCCATCCGCACCGGGCGGCAGACGCCGGTCTATTTCGGCAGCGCCGTGAACAACTTCGGGATCCAGCTGCTGTTGGACGGCTTCCTCCATGACTCCGTCCCGCCGGCCCCGCGGCGCGCGGCGACGCCCGCTCCGGCCGCCGCCGTGATCACCGAGCCCCCCGCCGAGCGCGGCCGCGTGATCCCCGTCGAGCACGGCAAGTTCTCGGGCTTCGTCTTCAAGATCCAGGCCAACATGGATCCGAAGCACCGCGACCGCATCGCCTTCCTCCGGGTTTGCTCGGGCAAATTCGAGCGCGACATGATGGTGACGCACCAGCGCTCCGGGAAAAACGTGCGACTATCGTCCTCCCACAAGCTCTTCGGCCAGGACCGCGAGACGGTCGACGAGGCGTGGCCGGGCGATGTGATCGGCCTCGTCGGCCACGGCGAGTTCGGCATCGGCGACACGCTCACCGAGGACAAGACGATCGCCTACGACGAGATCCCGCGCTTCCCGCCCGAGGTCTTCACCTTCATCTCGAACCCCAACGCGGGTGACGCCAAGAAATACCGGGCAGGACTCGAGCAGCTGCTGCAGGAGGGCGTCGTGCAGGCGTTCAACGCCCGCAACGCCCCGCCGGGTTCAACCCTGCTCGCCGCGGTCGGACCGCTGCAGTTCGAAGTCGTGCAGTGGCGCCTGCAGAGCGAGTACAACGCCGAGTCCCGCCTCACACCCACGCCCTGGAACCTGCTTCGCTGGGTGGAGCCGCACCCGAGCCTCGCCCAGCCCGGCAACCTGATCATCGCGAGCGGCGTCAGCTTCGGCACCGACAAGTTCGACCACCCCGTCGTGCTCTTTCCGTCGGAGTGGACGATGCGGTACTTCTGCGAGAAGAACCCGGAGCTGAAGCTCCACGAATTGCCGCTCGAGCAGACCCGCTGACCACGCCGCGGGTCTCAGTCCCGCATGAGCTCACCGAGGCGCTCGGCCATCGCCGGGGACCCGGCCAGATAAAGGATCTTGCGCATCCGGAGATCGAACGTCCGCACCGGCAGCTGTTGACCGTTGAGAAAACGCACTTCCCCGCCCGCTGCCCGGACCAGCGGGATAGCGGCCGCGAGATCCCAGATCTTCACGTTGAAATCCACGCAGCCGTCGAACAGCCCCGCCGCCACGTAGGCCAGGTGAAGCGTGGCGGAACCGAGCGCGCGCACCTTGAAGGCGCCGGTGACCCGGGCCGCCATCGCGGCGTAAGCCGGATCATGCGGGCTGTGGAATCCCACCAGCGACTCGCGTGAGAGCGGCGCGGCGTTCACGCGCACCTCACGATCCCCGTCGCGCACGCCGAAACCGGGGCCGCCGCGGATCAGCCGCCGCCGCGCCAGGTCGTAGACCACGCCGTAGACCGGCTCCCCGTCCTTCAGCAGCGCGAGCGAGATCGCGCAGCACGCAATGCCGAGCGCGAAGTTGTTCGTGCCGTCGATCGGATCGAGCACCCATGCGTAGGGCGCGGTGACCGGGATCGGCCGATCCGTCTCCGCCAGCTCCTCGCTCAGGAACTGGTCCGCGCCGAATCGGGCCGATAGCAGACGGAAAATATTCTCCGAGATCGCCACATCGATCGCCGTGACACGCGTGCCATCGTGCTTCCAACGGCTCTCCACCCGCCCGAACTCGCGGTGCAGCAATTCGGTCTGGGCGAGCACCGCGGCCTCCGCGGCCTCGATGCGGGAAAGGAGCTCCGGTGAATGCATGCGAGATCCATCGTCGGGGTAATCACGGGCGATGAAAGCCGATTATCTCGCGGGCAGGATTGCCCCGCACCTTCCGGGTTGTAACCCTCCCGACCGTCCCCCGACCGCCGCGGAATCCTTTCGCGGCGGCGCATCCCCCGATATCCCCTTCTCCATGAAACGACGCACCTTTCTGCGCGACACCGCCGCCCTGGCCGGCGCCCTCGCCGTCACCCGCCCTGCCCGCGGCGGCCAGTTCACCGGGCGCATCCGCAAGTCCTTGAAATGGGGCATGGTCACCGGCGCCAAGGGGCTCCCGCTGGTCGAGTCCTTCCGGAAGCTGCGCGCCTGCGGCTTCGAGGGTGTGGAGCCCAGCCTGTCTCACGTCACCAACCCCGATGAGTGGTTGGCGGCCAGCCGGGAAAGCGGGCTGATCATCGACGGCACCGTGGGTGCGCGCACGGAGAAGCTGGATGACGGCATCGCCCTCACCAAGAAGCTTGGCGGAGACTCCATGCTGGTGGTGGCTCGTTACGACCAGCAGCAACCGCTGGTCGACAATTGGAGTCGTTGCCGGGATCAACTGCGCGCCGCGGCGCCCGAGGCGGAGCGCCAGCGGATCAAGCTGCTCGTGGAAAACGTGTGGGCCACCTTCCTGATCAGTCCCTTCGACATGGCGCGGTTCATCGACGAGATCGGCAGCCCCTGGGTGCAGGTGCATTTCGACATCGGCAACATGATGCGCTGGGGCATCGCCGAGCATTGGGCGCAGGTTCTTGGTCGCCGCTCCCAGAAACTCGACGTCAAGGAATGGAGCCAGAAGCAGGCGATGCAGACGGGACTGAACAAGGGATTCGACGTCCCCATCGGCGATGGCGACATCAACTGGTCCGCGGTGCGCGTCGAGCTTGGCAGGATCGGCTTCACCGGCTGGGCGGCGGCCGAGGTGAAAGGTGGCGGCTGGGACTACCTCGCCGACGTCTCCCGCCGCATGGACCGCGTGCTGGACCTCTGAAGCGCGGATCGCGCGCCCGCGCCGCGGCTACTTCCCGATCCCCGAAGCGCGAAACCCTAGGGCGCGCAGCCGGGGAAGATCCGTGATGTTCCGGCCGTCGAAAAGGAACGCCGGCTGCTGCATCGACGCGAAAATGCGCGCGTAGTCGAGGGTCCGGAACTCGTCCCACTCCGTGACGATCGCCACCGCGTGCGCGCCGGCCGCGGCCTCGTAGGCGCTCTTCGCCACCGTGAGCCGCGGCTCCTCGCGCCCTTTCCCGACCACATCCGCCAGGATTTCCCCGGCCGGCACCTTCGGATCGTAGACCACCACCCGGGCCTGCTCCGCCAGCAGATCGCGGCACACCGCGATGGCGGCGGACTCCCGCGTGTCGTTGGTGTCCTTCTTGAAGGCGAAGCCGAGCACCGCGATGCGCTTTTCAGCGACGGTGTTGAAGAGCGAGCGGACGATGCGCGAGGCGAACCGCCGTTTCTGCCAGTCGTTGATCCGCACCACGGACTCCCAATAGGCGCCGACCTCGGGCAAACCGAAGTGCTCGCAGAGGTACACCAGATTGAGGATGTCCTTCTGGAAGCAGGAGCCGCCGAAGCCGACGGAAGCGCGCAAAAACTTAGGCCCGATGCGCGAATCGCGGCCGATGGCATGGGCGACCTCGTCGACATCGGCACCCGTCGCCTCGCACAGCGCGGAGATGGAGTTGATGGAGGAAATGCGCTGCGCGAGGAACGCGTTCGCGACGAGCTTCGAGAGCTCCGACGACCACAGATTGGTCGTGATGATGCGGTCGCGCGGCACCCAGCGGGCATACACGTCCACCAGCTTACGCATCGCCGCCTCCCCGCCCGGCGTGCGCTCCCCGCCGATCAGAACGCGGTCGGGCGCCTCGAGATCGGCCACGGCGGTGCCCTCCGCGAGGAATTCCGGGTTGGAGAGCACCTCGAAGGTGAAGCCCCGCGCGTTGGCGGCGAGGATGTCCTTGATCGTCTCCGCCGTCTTCACGGGGATGGTCGACTTCTCGACGATGATCTTGGGGCCCTGCGCATGCTCCGCGATCGTGCGCGCGACCGACTCGATGAAACGCAGGTCGGCCGCGCGGCCGGCGCCGACACCGTAGGTCTTCGTCGGCGTGTTGACCGCGACAAAGATTATGTCGGCCGAGCGGATTGCACCCGCCACATCGGTCGAGAAGCGGAGATTCCGACCGAGGGAGCGCCGCACCAGTTCGTCGAGTCCGGGCTCGTAGATCGGCAGCGTGCCGGCGTTCCACGCGGCGATGCGGGCGGCGTTCATGTCGACCACCTCCACCTCTATGTCGGGCGCCTGGTGGGCGATCATGGCCATGGTGGGCCCGCCGACGTACCCGGCGCCGATGCAGCAGATCTTCATGGCCGGAAGGGATGGGCGAGCACCCGGGATCAGGCCACAAAAAACCTCCGGCGGGGATACGCCGGAGGTGAAGGGTTCAAGCCGGATTCGGAGCGGCCGCGGGGCTCATGGCCTCCGGTTCGACGGGCGGCTTTTCCACCGGTTTCTTCGGCGCCGCCGCCTCGAGCTTCGGCGGGGCGGCGGTCACGACCGGCGTACGAATCTCACCGAACTGCAGGATCTCCGAGACGTGCTTGCCGTCGATTGTTTCGTGCTCGAGCAGCGCGGCGGCGATCTTGTCGAGCGACGTGCGGTGCTCGGTGAGGATCTGCCGCGCGCGGTTGTACTCGGTGTCGATGATCCGGTGGATCTCCTCGTCGATCCGGCGGGCGGTCTCCTCGGAAAGGCTCTCGTTGCGGGTGATCTCGCGGCCAAGGAAAACCGTGTCGTGCGGATCGCCGTAGGCGACCGGCCCCAGCGGGCTCATGCCCCAGTCGCACACCATGTGGCGGGCGATCTTGGTGATCTGCTTGATATCGCCGGCAGCGCCGCTGGATACGTCACCCATCACGAGTTCCTCGGCGATGCGGCCACCCAGCCCCATCGCGATCTGGCTGAGCATCCGCTTCTTGGCGTGAGTCAGAATATCCTTCTTGGGGATGAACATCGTGCTGCCGAGGCTGCGGCCGCGCGGAATGATCGTCACCTTGTGCACCGGCATGTGACCGTCATCGAGCACCGCCTGCACCAGAGCGTGGCCCGCCTCGTGGTAAGCGGTGAGCTTCTTCTCCTCGTCGTCCATCAGGCGACGCCGCTCGCGCCCGAATTGCACCTTCTCCCGGGCGTCGTCGACGTCGATCATCTCGACCTTCTTCTTGCCGCGACGGGCGGCCAGCAGGGCGGCCTCGTTGAGCAGGTTCGCCAGTTCCGCGCCGGAGAGACCGGGCGTGCCGCGCGCGATAACCTGGAGGTCGACGTTCTCCGCCAGGCTCACCTTCTTCGCATGCACCCGCAGAATCTGTTCCCGACCCACCAGGTCCGGCAGGTCGACATAGATCTGGCGATCAAAACGGCCCGGCCGCAGCAGCGCGCTGTCGAGCACGTCGGGCCGGTTCGTGGCGGCGATGATGATGACACCCTCGGTGGTGTCGAAGCCGTCCATCTCCACCAGCAGTGAATTCAGGGTCTGCTCACGCTCGTCGTTGCCGCCCCCCAGCCCGGCGCCACGCTGGCGGCCCACGGCGTCAATCTCGTCGATGAAGATGAGGCAGGGCGCCTGCTTGCGCCCCTGCTCGAACATGTCGCGCACACGGCTCGCACCCACGCCCACAAACATCTCCACGAAATCGGAACCGGAGATGCTGAAGAAAGGAACCTCCGCCTCGCCGGCGACGGCCTTGGCGAGCAGCGTCTTGCCCGTGCCAGGCGGCCCAACCATCAGAATGCCCTTCGGGATCCGGCCGCCCATGCGCGTGAACTTCTTGGGATCCTTGAGGAACTCCACGACCTCGGACACCTCCTCCTTGGCCTCGTCGCAGCCCGCGACGTCGGCGAACGTGATCTTGTCCCGGTCCCGGGTAAGCAGCTTGGCGCGGCTCTTGCCGAAGCTCAGCGCGCCGCGCCCCGCCTGCCGCAACTGCCGCACGAAAAGGAAGTACAGCAGACCGATGATGATCAGGAAAGGGACCACCTGCGCCGCGATCGAGGTGAGCAGCGTCTGCGAGGGTTGCTCCGAGAAAACCTTGGTGCGCGCGAGGCGCTCGTGGGTGGCCTCGGTCACGCGCCCGGAAGCGCGGAAATCGCGGAACGGCGCCGAGGTTTCACGCCGGCTCTGGCCGACGACCACCATCCAGTCGGAACGCCCGCCACTCGGATCGGCACGCATCACGGCCGCCTTGCCCGGCTCCCGGTTGATATTACCGGCCTCCGCGCGCTCCACGACCTCTTGAATCGTCAATGTCTCCGGATTGGAGACCGTCTGATTGGGGAGGAAAATCAGCGCCATCACCGCCGCGACGAGCGCCAGCCAGAAAAAGAGCATCTTCGGCTGGAAGCGGTCCGGCGGGAGACTCTTCAGCTGGCGACGCGGCTTCTTGTTTTCGGATTCGGGCATTGCGGGAAAGACTTTAAAACCACCGTGGATGTTCCACCAGGATAAGTCAATTGGCCCGCCCCCGCCTCGGCCGGTCCCCGCGCGCCCGCGGCGCGGCCTCGAGGGATAGCCGGCGGCCGTCACTCACCGCGAACCAGGCGCGTCCCGCGCTCTGGCGCATCCGCGTCCCCGATTCGACCTGCTGCAGCAGCGTGTCGAAGGCGGCCCGCGAAAGCACCGCGGCCGGCGGATTGACCAGGACCCACCGATGCAGCGCCCGGCGCCATAGGGCCCGCGGGGCGCCATGCAGACGGGCGAGGTCAAGCCGTCCGCGCGCATCGAGCGGACGCACACGATCGAGCCAGCCCTCGAGCGCCGTGTCGTCCTCCTCCAGCAGTTCCCGGGAACGGGCTGCGCCGGCGACGGCGTCGCGTCCGGCCACCCGTTCCCAGCGAGGCAGGATGTCGCGCCGCACCCGGTTGCGCAGGTAGAGGCCGGTCGCGTTGCTGGCATCCTCCCGCCAGGCAATTCCCGCCGCACGCAACGCGGTGGTCAACTCCGCGTGACGCAGCCGGAGCAACGGCCGAAGGTGCACGCGGCCGCCACCCGCGCTCTGCACCGGCCGCGGCGCGGCGAGGCCCCCGGCGCCGCTTCCGCGCGCCAACCGCATGAGCATCGTCTCCGCCACGTCATCCCGCTGATGGCCGAACCACAGGAACCGCGCGTGCTTCCGGAGGAAACCCAGACGCGCCTCGCGGGCCTCCGCTTCGCTGGCACCGGGGCGGTGCCCCGCCCACGCGCCGGTCACGCATTGCAACCCCAGCCGCGCGCAAACCTGCCGGCAGAACGTCGCGTCGGCCCGCGCCGCCCGCCCGCGCAGGCGGTGATTGAAGTGCAGCACGACCAGACGCCTCCGGCGTCCGGGCCAGAGCGCCCACACCAGCAAAACCAAAGCGAGCGAGTCCGCTCCGCCGGAAAACGCCAAGCCCCAGCGGGCGCGACTTGAACGCGCCGCCCAGGCCAGCACCGCGGGATCGAGGCGCTCCCGCGGGATAACCGCGGCCAGCGCCTCCGCCCGCTCACGCAAACGAGAGGTGATCCTTGCCAAAGTGCGGGACCAGCGCGTCCGGGATCCTCACGCGTCCGTCGGGCTGGAGGTTGTTCTCGAGCAGCGCGGCGAGCACCCGCGGCACGGCGAGGCCGGAACCGTTGAGCGTATGCACCAACTCGGGTTTGCCGGTCTCCTTCGAACGGAAACGGATCTGGGCGCGCCGGGCCTGGAAAGCCTCGAAGTTCGAGCAGCTCGAGACCTCCAGCCAGCGCTTCTGGCCGCCGGACCAGACCTCGAGGTCGTATTTCTTCGACTGGGCAAAGCCGAGGTCGCCGCCGCACATGAGCAGCACGCGGTAAGGCAGGCCGAGTTTGCGCAGCATCCGCTCGGCGTCGTCACGCAGTTTGTCGAGCTCCACGTAGCTCGTCGAGGGATGCACCCATTTCAGCAGCTCTACCTTGTCGAACTGATGCAGGCGATTGAGGCCGCGCACGTCCTTGCCGTAGCTGCCGGCCTCGCGGCGGAAGCACGGCGTGTAGGCGCAGCGGCAGACCGGCAATACCGATTCCTCGAGGATCTCGTCGCGGAAGAAATTGGTGAGCGGCACCTCCGCCGTGGGGACCGCGTAAAGGTGGTCGGGGGTCGTCTCGTACATCTGGCCTTCCTTGTCGGGCAGCTGCCCGGTGGCGGTCGCGCTCGCGGCGTTGACGAAGATCGGCGGCGAGACCTCGACGTACCCCGCGCGGGTGTCCTCATCGAGGAAGAACTGCAGCAGGGCCCGCACGAGCCGGGCGCCGTCGCCGACGTAGAACGGGAACCCGGCGCCCGTCACCTTGGCGCCGCGCGCGAAATCGAACAGCCGGTCGAAACCGGGGATCTCCCAATGGGCCACCGCGTGGCCCGAGACCGACGCGGGATCGCCGTGCGTCGAAAAGACGACATTCTCCTCCGGGGTGCGGCCCTCCGGCACGCTGGCGTGCGGCAGGTTGGGCACCGAAAGCATCGCCTGGCGGAAGCGGTCCTCGATCTCCTTCAACCGCACCTCGTGCTCCTTAACCTTCGCGGAGACGGCCTTCATCTCGCCGACCTTCGCGATGAATTCCGGCGAGCCCTTGGGCAGCGCGGCCATCGCGGTGTTCGCGGTCTTTTGTGACGCGCGCAGCGCCTCCGTCTCCTGGAGCAGCGAGCGCCACGAGGCGTCGATCGCGAGGACCGCGTCGACGTCGACCTGGAGGTGTTTCTTGGCGATGGCGGCCCGGACAACGTCGGGCGATTCACGAAGCAGCTTGGGATCGAGCATGGGAAACGAGTGGGCCTCAGGCGAATCGCGCACGGGCGCGCTGGAAACGGGTGTAGACGTCCTTGGCCGAAAGCAACTTCAGGTCCCCGAGCGGGGCCTGCACGACGACGTTGCCGGGGCGGTTGGACGGATAGGGACCGAACAACCGCGGATCGGTGGGCCCGAAAACCCCCATCACGCGCACGCCCATCGCGGCCGCGAGGTGCATGGGGCCGCTGTCGTTGGCGATCACCCAATCGGCGCGGCGGATGAGCGCCGGCAGGGAGACGAGGCTGGTGTTGCCGGTGACGTTGGCGAACTGCGCCGGCGGGAAGGCGTTGCGATCGTGGACGTAGCTGCTTCCGGCCCAGACGACCTTGCGATTGCGGTCCTCGCGGAGCACGAGCTCGGTGAGCTGTTTGAAGCCTCCCCAGCACTTCTCGGCGCGGCGGCTGTCGACGAACATCACGATGGGGCGGCCGCCCCCGCGAGCGTCGGCGAAACTGAGGCGGAGGCTCTCGACCTCGCGGAACTCCAGTTCGCCGGCGAGCTCAGGCTTGGCTCCGAGGACCGGGCAGAACTGCAGCAGGATCTCCAAGGCGTGGCTGCGCCTGCCCTGTTCGGGCAGCGGCACCCGTTCGGTGTAAAAAACGCCCGAAAATTCGCGGGCGTCGCTGCGTCCCACCTTGCGGTCGGCGTGGACGCGCGACGTGAGCAGGCCGGTGCGCAGGAGCCCTTGGAAATCGAAAACCCAGTCGTACCGCCGCCGCCGCAGCTCCCGGGTGAGGCGCAGGAAGCCCTTCGCGCCGCCGCCCCGCTCGAAGATGAACACCTCGTCGACCGCCGTGCACGCGCGCACGATCGGCGCGAAGATCTCCCGCACCACCCACGAGATGCGCAGGTGCCGCACCTGCGCCTTGAGGGACGCGGCGACCTGCAACCCATGGACGATGTCGCCCAGGGACGAAGGCTTGATGATGAGGATCTCGGTCATGGCGCGGACCGCGGCCCGTCGCCGCGGCGAAGCGGGCAAGTTCCCATCGCGCCCCCCTGAAATCAAACGCAAACCGGCCTCCGCGATCAGGCGACACCTCACGTGAGGCGCGCGCGGCGGGCGCTTGCGGGTTGCCAGCAGCGCGGGCGGGGCGACAACGTGCGGGCACCCCGCATTTCCGACATGGACCCGATCCTCGACACGCCCGGCGATGCCATTTTTCAGCTGCGCACGACCGCGCCGGGACCGGCGGGCCGGCTTCCCCTTGAGGCCGGGCAACTCGCGCGCTTGAGCAGCGGCGACCTCTTCGGGCTGACGCAAAACGCCGGGATGGGTTGGGATCCATCGCGCCTGCGCGGAAAGGAGTTTCTGATCCTCAGCACGCAGGGTGGGATTCGCGCCCCGGACGGAACGCCTGTGGCCCTCGGGTACCACACCGGGCACTGGGAGGTAGGCCTGCTGATGGAGGAGGCGGCGCGTACGATCGCCGCCGCGGGGGCGACGCCCTTCGCCGGATACGTCAGTGACCCCTGCGACGGGCGAACGAACGGCACCGCGGGGATGCTCGACAGCCTGCCGTACCGCAACGACGCCGCGGTCGTACTGCGGCGCCTGATCCGCTCGCTGCCCACGCGGCGCGGCGTGCTCGGGATCGCGACCTGCGACAAAGGGTTGCCTGCCATGCTCATGGCACTCGCCGGATCACCCGATCTCCCGACGGTGCTCGTGCCGGGCGGAGTCACGCTGCTCGCCGAGGACGCCGAGGACACCGCCAAGGTGCAGACGCTCGCGGCGCGCTTCGCCCGCGGGGAAGTTTCGCTGGATCACGCCGCCGCGATGGGCTGCCGCGCCTGCGGCTCACCGGGCGGCGGCTGCCAATTCATGGGCACCGCGGCCAGCAGCCAGGTCGTGGCCGAGGCCCTCGGTCTCGCCCTGCCCCACTCCGCCCTCAGCCCCTCCGGCGCGGAAATCTGGCGCGACCTCGCGCGGCGCTCCGCGCGCGCGCTGATTTCCCTGGAGGCGGCCGGCACGGCGACGAAGAACATCCTCTGCCCCGACGCGTTGCACAACGCGATGGTCGCGCACGCGGCGTTCGGCGGATCAACCAATCTTCTTCTTCATGTCCCAGCGATCGCGCACGCGGCCGGGCTACCGCGCCCGACGGCCGCCGACTGGGCGGAGATCAACCGCAAGGTGCCCCGGCTCGTGGACGTCTTGCCCAATGGCCCGCGGAACTTCGCCACCGTGCAGGTGTTTCTCGCCGGCGGCGTGCCCGAGGTGATGCGGCACCTTCGCGCGGCCGGCCTGCTCCGCGAGAACGTGCGCACGGTCAGCGGCCGCACCCTCGGGGAAAACCTGGATTGGTGGGAAAAGTCGGAGCGCCGCACCCGCTTGCGCGCGAAGCTCCGGGCCTTGGACGGCATCGACGCCGACGACGTCATCCTCTCCCCCACGGCCGCCCGCGCCCGCGGTCTCACCAGCACGATCACGTTCCTTGGCGGCAACCTCGCGCCGGAAGGCGCGGTCGTGAAGAGCACCGCCATCGCCCCGGAATTGATCGGAGCCGACGGTCTCTACCGCCATCACGGCCCGGCACGCGTCTTCACTTCGGAGGCCTCGGCCATCGCGGCGCTCAAGGCGGGCCGGCTAAAACCCGGCGACGTGCTTGTCTTGATGGGCATCGGCCCCGGTTCGGGCATGCCCGAGACCTACCAGATCACCTCGGCGTTGAAGCACCTGCGCGACGGGCAGCGCATCGCGCTCGTGACGGACGGCCGCTTCTCGGGCGTCTCCACGGGAGCATGCGTGGGACACGTCAGCCCGGACGCGTGGGCGGGAGGCCCGCTCGCGCGCGTCCGCGACGGCGATCTCATCGAACTGCGCATCGACACCCGCGGCCTCGAGGGGCAGGTCAACGTCACGGGGGTGGATCCGATGGCGTTCAACGCGCGCGGGCTCCACCCCGACTTGAAACCGGATCCGCGCGTCCCCGCCGACACCCGCCTGTGGGCGACCCTGCAGGCCGCCTGCGGCGGGGCATGGGGCGGCTGCGTGCACGACGCGGACCGCATCGCGCGGCTGCTGGAACTCGGCTTGGAGGCCGAACGTTCCCGCTCAGGGCGAACCGGCTGAAGAAACCCGCTCGACCGGCCGATCCGTCCAGCGGAAGACCGCCATCGCCTTCAACTCGCGGACAAAGATCTCGTCCCCGGAGATCGCGATATGCGCCCAGGTCTCGACCTCGGAAACCTTGTGCTGACCCACGAGCCGGAATTCCTTCGGATCGGCCTCGATCAGGAGGAGAATGCCCCGCTCATCCAGACCGAGGATGCGATTGCCCTGCGCGACTAGGCTCACGTATTTCCCGAAGGCGTCGGAGGTCCAGGTGCGCTCGCCGTTGGCGAGGTTGACGCAGGTGAAACGGCCGTTCGCGAGATGGAGGTAGGCATGACCGTCCATCACCACCGGGGAGGACATGTAACCCTGCGCGGTGCCGGTCCAAGTCTCGGAGACGCGCCAAGCGTCGCCCTCGCGCGCGATGGAGTAGAGCCAGCTCTTGTTTTGGTAGCTGCTCGTGAACACCGCGTCTCCCACGACGGTGGGCGTGAGAATATTCATCCCGCGGAAGGAAGGAACCGAATGACTCCACAACACACGACCGTCGTCGAGGGCTAGCCCGGCGAGCTTCTCGCGGGATTGCACGACCAACTGGCGCTCCCCGCGGATCGTGGCGATGACCGGCGAAGAAAAACACCCTTCGCTCATCACGCCGGCTTTCCCCTCGAAGGAGCGCCACAGCACTTGACCGTCGGTCTTGCGGACGCGCACCACGGAATTGGCGGCCTGCAGATAGACGGAGTCGCCGTCGGGCAGCGGCGAGCACACCAGGCCGAAGTCGGGGGCATTGGTGCCGTAGGTTTTCACGAAATCGATCCGCCAACGCTCGCGGCCCGTCGCACCATCAAGCGCCACCAGCACATCGCGCATTCCAGCCACGAACAGCGTCTCACCGTCGAAAGCCGGCGTGGCGCGGATCCAATCGCCGCGGGACTTGGCGTAGAACGGCACCGTGATGGCGCCCGCCCAGGAATGCCGCCACAATTCAGCACCGGTGCGGCGATCCAGCGCGCGGACGACCTCGGTCTTCTTGTCGGCGGTCTCGGTCACAAAAACCGCCTGGTCTGAAACAATGGGCCCGGAATAACCGGGAGCGAGCGGCGTTCGCCACAGGGATTTGATCTCCCCCTCGCCCAACCGGCGGGGCCAGGCGGGACCGGCGATCTGACCATCCCGGGAGGGGCCGCGCCACTGGGGCCAGCTCGGCGCCTCGACTGCCACCAATGTCGGGGCGAAGGACACCGAGAACAGGAACAGCCAGGCTGGGCGGGAGTTCGACAGAGACATCCCGATTAAACGTCCGAACCCGGGATTTGGACGCCAACCGGACCGCCGCCAAGATTCTGGATGAGCGTGATTCTTCGGCCAACCGACCGGGCGGAGGCGCCGGACGGCCGTTGATTTCCGGTGCCTCAACCTCCGCGCTGGCGCCGGGACGCGGAAGCTCTCAGTCCAGCTGATTCAGCGTAAGCGCGAAAAGTCGGTCGGAGTCAGATAGACGGATTCCACCTTGGCGGTGAGCTTGCCGTTCTGCTCGGAGGCGGTGCGAACCTTCGTCCACTCGGGATCCTCGCGGAACCCCTTCCACGCCGCGGCTGCGGCCTCCCGCGAAGGATAGGCCAGGAAATAGAGCAGCGTGCGGCCGGCGCCTTTCTCAGCGTCAGTGGGATGAAAATACCCGAGGTTGGTCATGCCATGGCGGGTGAAGATGCCGATGGTGTGTTCGCGGAAACGGGTATCCAAACCGGCGAGTTTCCCCTCGGCGGCGGTATAGGTGCGGAGCTCAAAGACCCGCGCCGCGCCCTTGCCGTTGCCGGCGTCCATCGGTCGCGAGAAATCCGCGGACTCAAGGAAGACCGACTCCACCTTAGCGACGATCTGGCCGTTGGCGGTGGTGCGCTTGGCGACCTCCTTCCACTCCGTATCGGCCGAAAACGCCTTCCAGGAGGCCTTGGCGGCGTCGCGACTTTTATGGGAAAGTAGGTAAATAAGCTTCTCGCCACCGCCGTCCTTGGCATCGGCCGCCACCCAGTAGCCGACGTTGACCATGCCGTGCTTCTCGAAAATGCGGGTGGTGTGCTCGCGGAAACGCGCGACCACATCGGCGCCGCGGCCGGGCGCGGCGGTGTAGGTGCGGAGCTCGTACACCTGGCCGGCGGTGCCGGCGGCGAACGACGTGGCGGCCAGCGCCAGGAGAAGGAGGGTTCGGATGATTTTCATGGGGAGGAAGCGGGCGGCAGCGTTGCGCCCGGAACGTCGGAGTCAACGCGGCGGTCCGGACCCGGCGCCGCCAACGGGCGTCGCTCATTGAGGCGGGCGAGCAAACCGGGAAAGGCTTCGGCCGCCGGGGAACCCCGGAGAAACTCCTCGGCGCGTTCCTTCAGCCCACGGGCGCGCAGGTTGGCGTAGACATGGAGCTCGAACTGGCGCCGCAGCGTCTCGCCCGCGGCGTCGAAACCGAAGAATCGCAGCAGGTGGATCATCGCCTCGGCGGTGGAAAACCGCCCGCCCTCCTGCTGGGCCCGCAGCCAGTAGCGGCTTTCACCCGACATCGGCAGGCTTACCACCCGGCCCCAGCCCAGCGCCTCCCGCGCGATCACCGCCGCCTCGCTCCACACGCCGTCGATCAGCACCACCTGCACCGACTCCGGCGCCGGCGCCGACGGCATCGCTTCGCCGTGCGGGTGAAGCACCCACAACTCGCGTCCCGGTCTACGCAACGCCCCGGCCGTCCATTGCCGCTCGCGTTCCCAGACATGCAGCCGCACTCCCTCCATCACGCGAGCGACGACCAGTCCGCTGCTGCTGGGCCGGAAACGTTCCCGCCGGTGCATCATGACGTCGATCGCCAGCGGCACGGCGACGGTTTCCCGCGCCGCGCACACGCACCAGCGGTGCGGAAGCCGGCAGGCCTCGCAACGATGCACCCCACCCACGACAATCCTGCGCATCGGGCTCAGCGCAGCCCGCTTCCGCCGGCGGCACCCATCACGGGAATTTCGTCTGCCGCACGAAATCCACGTCAAACGACTGGCCCATCTGCGGCTGGTTGTACTTGCCGACGAGACGATCGGCCGCGGCGTCATGCGCGAGCACGTAGGTGGCGCCCGGGTATCCCACGTCGTTCAACTCGACGATCACCTGCAGGCCGTCGGGGCCGCGCATCCAGATCGCCCGCGAGACGTTGATCGATTTCGGGTTGAAATAACCGGCCTGCACAACGCCGCTGCGGTCCGCCCCGCGGATCTCCAGCGCGTAGGTGCCGTCGGAGCGAAGCCACCGTCCGATCATCTTCCGCACCTCGGCTGGAGCCGCGTTTTCGTCCGGGCTTGACGGGGTGGCGGGGGCAGTGACGGGGGCGGAGGCGGCGGGTGAGGCCGCCGGCTTGGCCGCCGGTTCGGGCTTCGCGCAACCCGCCAAGGCGGCGACCAGAAGCGCGACCAGAGAGAGCGAGCCGGCGGGAGTAAGTTTCGCGGAGACCATGCCGCAGCCTCTCCCGGATCCCGTCGCGGGTGCAAGCCGCACGACGCTCGGTCAACGGACCTCGTAGAGCTCCACCAGCGCGACGCCCGTCGCGCCCTCGGGCGGCGCGATCACCGCGGTGTAGGCGCCCGGCGGAAGGGTCACGAGCAGCAGCGAGTCGGAGGCGGCTCCCGAGAGCGGGAACGCACCGGCCCGCTCGGCGGCGCGCCGCGCCTCGGCCGCGTTCGGAGCCGTCGCCCACCCCGCGTTCGCGGCCAGCGGCGTGGCGCCGGCCATCAGCGTGAGCCGCGGCGACCGCAAGGCCTCGGCCAGACCGAAGTTGCCCAAGGAAGGCCCCACCGCGCGAACCAGCAACGTGGCCGCGGTTTCGCCACGCACCACGAAGCCGGCGATCAGTTCGCCGCCCCCGCCCGCCACGCGCGAACGGGCGGACAAGTTGCCCAGGCTTCCGCCTCCCGGCGAATTGTCGTAGACCTCCACCAGCAGGGAACCGCGGGACGCGCCCCGCGCCGCCGTGGCTGCAACCATGTGCACGCCCTCCGCCACTCGCGTGACGAACGCCGCGTCGGCGCTACCCGGCGGAAGCGGGAAAGCCCCCACCCTCGCCGCCACCGGCGCCGTCGTGGCCGAAATCCAGTCGTCGTTACCTTCCAGGGAGGCTCCAGTCGCCGACAGGAGATCCAGACGCGGATCCTCCAGCGCGCCGGACACACCCAGACCAGCGAGGGCGGGACCCACTGCCCGGGCGAGGACAGTCTCGGGACCGCCGCGGACCGCGAAGCCGACGATCAGCGTGTCATCGCCCGCGCCCGCCACCGCGCGCACGGCTAGGTTGACCAGTTCGCCAGGCGCCGCGGATGAGACGACCACACGCGACGGCGGGGAAACGACCGCGCCCAACGCATTCCGTACGCTCACCGCATACTCGCCGGCATCGGCGGCGGACACGCGCGCCCGAGAAAACGCGGGCCGCGTCTCGCCGGCGATCGGCCGACCTTCGAGCAACCACTGGTAGCCCAGCGCGCCACCCTCCGCCGTCACCTGCAGATGCAAAGGCGAGCCGCTGGAGATAGTCGCGCCCCACGGCGGGGCGACGATGCGCGGTGACGAAGCCGGGGCGACCGTGCGAACGGGGTCTGCCAGAAGCAGCGCGGAAACGACCGGGCGTTCGGTGCCGTCGCCGGGCCGAACGGTGAGCGCCCCGCCAACACTCATCGAGGTCGAGCCGCCACCATCGAGATTGATCGCGGAGACACACCCGAGGGACCGCATCAACGCCGCCGTCTCGGCGAGAGTCATGCCCGCGGCCCCGCCGGGGTTGTCGCCCTCCACCGCCACGACCAGCAGGACTCCCGCGGGGGTGAATCCCGCCGCCGTGCGCGGCCGGCGCGACGTGTTGTTGACCTCGATCAACTCCTCGGAGTCCGAGATCCGCACCGCGCCATCGCGCACGAGCATCGGGGAACCGCCCAGCGCGTGCTGCATCACCCAAGGGGCGCCGCCCGCCGGGAACGCGGCGGTCGGCACCGGTTGCGGCGCCTCGCCGGATCGGTTCGGGCTGGGCGCGGGATAGGAATAGATCACCGCGTTGCCGGCCCCGACGTGGTAGATCCAATCCGCCGCCAGCTGACCGGCGGGCGAAAGCCCGAGCGCGGCGCGCGTGGGAAAATACGGGACCGAGGCGCCCTGATGCGTGCGCGAGACCGACTTGATGTTGGCGGAAAGCACCACGCCGTCGCGCTGCACGAGACTGAAGGATTGGTTACTCCCGAAGTAACCCGCGTTGACCGCGGCGAAGACCACCGCGGGCTCCGCGGCGGCGAACTGCGAAGGCGTGCGCGCCGAGGTGCCGAGAACGGGCTTGAAGGCGACGGCCGGCGAGCGGGTGTCCCAAGCCAGACAGAAGGCACGCGTGCCGGGAACCTCGAGCGCGTAGAGCTGCAACCCCTCGTTGGGAAACCCGCCCATGCGCTCGGTCGCCAGCCGCCAGCCGGACGGCAGAGCGATCAGGGTTTCAACCTTGGCCGGCTGCGCGGCGACGAAGCCGGAAAGGGCGCCGATCAGCGCGAGGAGACGAAGCTTCGCGAGGCAACCGGACATACTCGAGGTCACGGAGCAGGAGGAAAGGACCGGTAAACACACCCGCGGCGACGGGCTCACTGGGCCCACGCGCGGTCGCCGGCGGCGAGCGGAACGGCCCCGCGGTAAGTGCCGGGCACCGGGTCGTGGCGCAACGCCTTCGTCGCGCCCTGCTCCGAAGTGAAATAGCCGAGGAGCGTGAGGCGCTTGAGGTGCGCGAACGGATTCACTCCCCCGGGCGCGGCCGATTTACTGCGGGTCTCGTAGGCGGTGAGCAACGCCTCGCGCTCAGCGGCCGACAATTGCAGCCAGCCGCGCCCGTGCGCCTCGCGCGCCGCGGCCTCGATCTCCCGCAACGCGCGCCTCACGGCGACGGAAGCATCGGGCGCGAAACAATCCTCGGTCATGCGCGCGATGAATCGCCCGATCCCGACCGCCGCCGCCCCCGGCGAGCCCGGGGTTTCCGGCAGGATGGTGTCACCGACCAGGTCCAACGCCTTTTCCTCATCGGCGCTCCAGCCGGCCGTCGCCGGCAACGCGGCCCAGGTGCGGGACGGCAAGGCGGCCCAGACGGATGCGACCCCGGCGAGCCGGGCGGAACGAAGGAGCAATTCGCGGCGAGTCACAGGTTTCCTTTCTTCATCTCGTCGGCCGCATGGTTCGCCGCCCGGGCGGCGAGCGCCATGAACGTGAGCGAGGGATTTTGCACGCCGGTCGATGCCATGCTGGCGCCGTCGGTTACGTAGACGTTAGGACAGGCGTGGAGCTGGTTCCAGCGGTTGAGCAGGGACTTCTTCGGATCCTTCCCCATGCGCACGCCGCCCATTTCGTGAATGTCGAGGCCCGGGTTACGCTTGTCGTCGAGCGTGCGGATGCCCTTCGCGCCGGCGGCGGACAGCATGGCCTCACCCTCGCGCAGGAAGTCCTTCACCATGCGCACGTCGTCGTCGGTATAACCGATGGAAGTGACGAGTTGCGGGATACCCCAGGAGTCCTTGCGGTCGGGCGACAGTCTCACGTGGTTTTCCCGGAGCGGCACGGTCTCGCCCTGCATCATCATCGAGATCCGCCACGGCCCGGGGCGCGTGATGCGCTCCTTGAAGGCGGCCCCGACGCCCGGCGTGCCGTCGCCCTGCGTCCAGCCCGGCCGGAAGGCGCTGAAGAACACCATGTAGCCGCGCGGGAAATCGGTCTCCTGGCGGCGGAGATTCCGAAAGTTCGGCATCATCGCCTGCGTGGGGCGCCGCCCGGAGTAGTAGGAGTCGAGAAAGCCGTCGACCGAGGCGGACAAGCTGCCGCGGTAATTGTGGAACGCGACGTAACGGCCGAGCAGTCCGTGGTCATCGCCCAGTCCCGCGGGGAAACGCGCCGAACGCGAGTTGAGGAGGATGAGGTTGGTGTTGAGGCAGGCGGCGTTGACGAAAATGACGCGCGCGTGAAACTCGGTGACCTGGCGCGTGACGGCGTCGACCACCCGCACGCCGCTCGCGCGGCCCGTGGCTTCGTCGTGGAGGATGCTCTCGACGACGGAATTCGGGCGAAGCGTGAGGCGACCGGTGCGCGCGGCCCAGGGCAGCGTGGAAGAGACCGAGGAGAAGTACCCCCCGAACGGACAGCCGCGGTAACAGGTGTTGCGGGCCTGGCATTTGCCGCGCCCCTGCTCGAGGTGGATCGGCTGCGGCTCCGTGAGGTGGGCGCAGCGACCGATGACGACGCGCCGACCCGCGAAGCTCTTTTCGATCCCGCCGCGCAGATGGCGCTCGACGGTGTTGAGTTCCCACGGCGGAAGGAACTCGCCGTCGGGCAGTTCCTCGATCCCGTCGCGATTACCGCTGATACCCGAGAAGCGCTCGACGTGCGAATACCACGGCGCGAGATCTTCGTACCCGATGGGCCACTCGGCGAATCCGTCCCGCGCGGGCCCCTCGAAGTCGAAGCGGCTCCACCGCTGCGTCTGCCGCGCCCAGATGATGGACTTGCCCCCGACCTGGTAGCCGCGGATCCAGTCGAACGGCTTCTCCTGCTGGTACGGGTGCTCGGCGTCCTTCACGAAAAAGTGCGAAGTCGCCTCGTCGAAGGCGTAGCACTTTTTAGCGATCGGGTTATCGCGGACGATCTCGTGGGTGAGACGCCCGCGGCGGGGCAGATCCCAAGGGTTGGCCACCGCTGTGGGATAATCCTTGAGGTGTTCGACATTGCGGCCGCGCTCGAGGACGAGAGTGCGCAGGCCGCGGTCGCACAGTTCCTTCGCGGCCCAGCCGCCGCTGATGCCGGAACCGATCACGATCGCGTCGAAGGTGTGCTCGCGGGCACCGGGGGTGGTGGGGAAGCTCGCCATTGCCGGAAGCGAAGCGGCCATCGCCCCGGGCGCAAGCGCGGGTGGGAGGCGAGACGTGTCCCTTGCGAAACACGCACGGGCTTCCATCGTCGCGGCCATGCCGTTCACCCGCCGCCTCTTCCTCCGCGCGGCCGGCCTCCTGGGCGGGACCACGCTGGCGCGGGCAGGCTCCGCCGGCGGTAACGGCGGGGCGCCGTTCCCGGCCAGCGACCATTGCGACGGTTTTCGTTTCTTCAACCCGGGCGAGGTGGAGCCTCGCGGCCTCGGCTCGCTGCTGCGCTGGCAACTCGGCCGCTCCCAGGGCCCCTGGCCGGAATCCGTGCCCGTCACGGCGGTCCCCCGCCTCAACCCGGCACCCGAGGGCGCGAGTTGGAAGGTCACCTTCGTCAACCACGCGACTTTTCTCCTCCAGTTCCCCGGCTTCACCGTGCTCACCGATCCGATCTGGTCCGAGCGCTGCAGTCCCGTGGGTTGGGCGGGCCCGCGCCGGGTGCACGCACCCGGGATTCCGTTCGATCGGCTCCCGCCCGTCGACCTCATCCTGGTGAGTCACAACCACTACGACCACCTCGATGTGCTGACCCTGCGCCGGCTCCGCGCGGCGCATGGCGCCCCGGTAATCACGACGCTTGGCAACCGACTTTTCCTCGCTGAGGAGGGCCTCGGGGAGGCGGTTGAACTCGATTGGTGGCAGAGCCACGCGCCCCGTCCCGGCGTACGCGTGACCGTCACTCCCGCGCAGCATTTTTCCGCCCGCGGCATCACCGACCGGATGGCCACGCTCTGGGGCGGATTCGTGATCGAGGCCGCCGGCCACCGGGTTTACTTCGCCGGTGACACGGGCTACTTCGACGGTTTCCGCGGGATCGCCTCGCGCCTCGGCGCCTTCGACCTCGCGCTGATCCCGATCGGGGCCTACCAGCCGCGCTGGTTCATGCGCGGCATGCACTGCGACCCCGCGGAGGCGGTGCGGATCCACCGGGAAATCGGCGCCCGCCGCAGCCTGGCGATGCACTTCGGCTGCTTTCCACTCGCCGACGACGGGCATGAGGACGCACCGCGGGACTTTCTCGCCGCCCGCGCCGCCGCGGGGCTCGGCGAGGAGGACTTCGCGCTGCCGGAACCCGGAGCAACAGTGATGCTGTCTTGAGACCGCGCGCCCCGCGACGCGCGCTTGCCTCGGTCCGGCAGCGACGTTGAGTCACGGCGCCCCGCATGGACCCCCTCCTGCTCCTTCTGGTCGGCGTGATCGTCGTCATTGGCGGCATCGTCTGGCTCCGCCTCCACGCTTTCCTCGCCCTGATGGCCGCCGCCATCGTGGTCGCGGCGCTGACCCCGCCGGAAAATATCGAGCGCTCACTGCTGGCCCAAAAGAAGAGCCCGGCCGAGGCCTCGGCGCGCGCCGCTGAGCCGCTCGGCACCAAGCTCGCGTCGAAGTTCGGCTCCGCCTGCGCCAACCTCGGCGTGCTCATCGCGATGGCGTCCGTCGTCGGCGGCTGCCTGCTGCACAGCGGAGGAGCCGAGCGGATCGTGCGCTCGGCGTTGAACACCTTCGGCGAACGCCGGGCCCCCGTGGTGCTCGCGGTGAGCGGACTGATTCTCGGTGTGCCCGTGTTCTTCGACACGGTCTTCCTGCTGCTCATCCCTCTCGCCCGCGCGCTCGCGGCGCGCACCGGCCGCGACTACCTGCTCTACGTGCTCGCGATCGCGGTCGGAACGACGATGACGCACTCGCTCGTGCCGCCGACGCCCGGGCCGCTCTTCGCCGCCACGGCCCTGAAGGTTGATATCGGCATGATGATCCTCGGCGGACTCGTGCTCAGCACGCTCACCGCCTCGTGCGGCCTCGCCTACGCATGGTGGGCCAACCGCCGCTGGCCGACGCCGTTGCGTGCGGTTTCCGGCGAGGCCGCCCACATGCTCTCGCCCGCCTCCGGCCTGCGGGACGAACAACTACCGTCCCTCAGCCTCTCCCTCGCCCCGATCATCCTGCCGGTCGTGCTCATCTCCGGGGAAACCTTCAGTGATCTCGGGCTCCTGCCCGCCGGGCTCACGCGCGCGCTGGCCGTCATCGGCCACCCCAACATCGCCCTAACCCTTTCAGCGGCGGTGGCACTTCTGACCCTCGCGCTGCGGCCGGGGATGGACTCCGCGAAGCTGCGCCAGCACGTGCAGTCCGCGCTGGCCGACGCCGGTACCATCATCCTTATCACCGCCGCCGGCGGCGTTTTCGGCGGCTGCCTCCAGGAAACCGGGGTCGGCGAGCGCATCCGCGAGTTCGCCGAGACCTACCGGATCGGCGTGCTGCCGCTCGCCTTTGTGCTCACCGCCCTGGTGCGGATCGCTCAAGGTTCGGCGACCGTGGCGATGGTCACCAGCGTCGGCATCGTGAGCTCCTTTGCGACTCCGGAGACGCTCGGTTTCCACCCGGTCTACCTCGCGCTCACCATCGGCTGCGCGTCCAAGCTGGTGCCTTGGATGAACGACAGCGGCTTCTGGGTGCTCTCCCGCACCGCGGGTCTCACCGAGCGCGAGACGCTGCGCACGATGTCGGTCATGTTCGCCCTGATGGGCATCGTCGGATTCCTGATCATCCTCGTCGCGGTGCGGTTCTTCCCGCTGGTCTGATTTCCACCCGCCTGTTCAGGCCAGATCGACCGGATCGACATCGAGCACCTGCACCATGTCGTCGGCCCACTGGAAGCCCGCCCGCAGGCGCTCCAGCTCGGCCACGGCCTTGGTGACTCCGGACGTGAAGTACCAAACCTGCCAGCGGTACTCGTCCTTGATCTTCTCGATCGGCGCCGACGAGGGACCGCGCAGCTCGACCCGGTCGCCCAGCTCACGCTCCACGAGTTTAGCCCACTGTTCGGCGTAGAACCGCAGCTTGTCGGGATTGGGCCCGCGGAACAGGTGCTGGATCAGATGCCGGTAAGGGGGATAGCGGAAGGTCCGGCGCACCGTGAGCTCCCCGGCCGCGAAGCCGGCGAAATCGGCGCGCTTGGAGAACTGGATCGCCTCTGATTGCGGCGTGAAAGTCTGCACGATCACCTCCCCGGCGCGGTCGCCTCGACCCGCCCGGCCGGCCACCTGCACCAGCAGCTGGAACGTGCGCTCGTTGGCGCGGAAGTCCGGCACGTGCATCGAGATATCGGCGTCCACCAGGCCCACCAGCGTGACGTTCGGGAAATCGAGCCCCTTGCCGATCATCTGCGTGCCGACCAGCACGTCGATCCGCCCGGCGCGGAACTCCGCCAGCACCTCGCGGAAGCGGTTCTTCCGCGCCATGGTGTCGGTATCCATCCGCTCCACCCGCGCCCGCGGCACGAAGCGACGCACGGCCTCCTCGACCCGCTGCGTGCCGAGGCCGCGCCAGCGGATGTCGGGTGCCCCGCACTCGGGGCAGCGGTCGGGCGCGCCGCGCTGCTCGCCGCACAGGTGGCAGCGCAGCGTCTCGTCGGTGCGATGGTAAGTCATCGCGATGCTGCAATGCGCGCAGCCCTCCACGTGCCCGCATTGCCGGCACTGCATCGACGACGAGTAGCCGCGGCGGTTGATGAAGAGGATCGTCTGCTCGCGGCGCTCCAGGCGCTCATGCATCGCGCGCACCAGCCGGTCCGACAGACCGGAGAAACCCCGCTTGCGGGTCATCTCAATACGGAGGTCGACGACCTCGATGTGCGGCAGCCGCCGGGCATCGACCCGGTTGGGCAGCTGCAGCAACCGGTACTTGCCGAGTTCCACGTTGGTGAAACTCTCCAGCGAGGGCGTGGCGGAACCCAGCACGGCGACGGCCCCGGCGAGCTTGGCCCGCATGACCGCGACGTCCCGCCCATGGTACCGCGGCGACTCGCCTTGCTTGTAGGCCGGCTCGTGCTCCTCGTCGACCACCACAAGACGCAGATTCCGCACCGGCGCGAAAACGGCGGACCGCGCGCCCACGACCACCCTCGCCTCCCCGGTGGCCAGCGCCAGCCAGCCGTCGAGCCGCTCCCCCTCGCTGAGATGGCTGTGCCACACGACGCAGCGCTGGCCGCCCGCCACCGCCTCGAGGCGCGATCGCAACCGCGCCACGGTCTGCGGCGTGAGCGCGACCTCCGGCACGAGGAACATCACGCCGCCGCCCGCCCGCAGCGCGCTATCGATCGCCCTCAGGTAGACCTCCGTCTTGCCTGATCCCGTGACACCAAGGAGCAGCGAAACCTTGAATCCCCCCGCCGCGACGTCCGCGGCGAGCGCGTCGACCGCGGCCTGTTGCTCGGGGTTGAGGGCATGCGGCAGCGCCTGGACCAGTTCGCCGGCGTCCTGCCCGTCGGCGTAGGCGATGCGCTCGACGCGCCGCGCCTCCTCCCTGAGCCAGCCGCGTTTGACCAGCGCGCCGGGCACCGCCGCCGTCATCCCGAGGCGCTGGAGCACGAGGCCCTTCGGCTGCGGCCGCACCTGGGCCGCGAGGAATCCGTACAGCCGCGCCTGCTGCGGAGCCCGGCGCGCGAGGGCTTCAATCTCCTCGGCGGACGCCCGGTGCGCGATCGCGAGCAGGCGTTCCTGGCGGATCGCCGCCCCCCGCCGCACGGCGGCCGGGATCATGGTCTCGATCACCGAGTCGATGCCGCACGCGTAATAACGCGCCATCCAGCGGGCGAGTTCGAGCAACTCCGGCGTGAACGCGGGAAACGGATAGGCCACCTGAACGACGGCCTTAAGGCGGTCGACCGGGAAGTCCCGCGGCGCCCCCACCTCGCCGACCACGCCGAGTCGCAACGTGTTGAGAATCGGCACCCGCACCAGCGAGCCCACCTGCACCTCGGCGCGCATCGGCTCCGGCACGCGGTAGTGCAGGACCTTGTCGAAGCCCGCGAGGGGATGAACGCCCACGATCATCGCGCCATCTCGCGGCGGCCGCGGGACCGGTGCAAATTCAAACCCGGCGGGGACTTCCGGGCCGGGGGCGGAGCAGTCCGGGCGCTTGACTCACCCCGGGGCGTCTGAAACATCCGCGGCTCTCTCAAAAAACTCATCATGGGCCAACAGCTAAACAAACTGATCAAACGGAAACGCCGCCACGCCTACCTGAAGCGCAAGAAAGAACGCGCCAAGGCCGCGAAGAAGAAGTAAGGCGTCCGGCCCGATCCCCTCACCCGCGGCGGTCTCCCCGACCGCCGCTTTTGTTTTTCCATGGCCAAAGTCAGCCTCGTCTCGCTCGGCTGCGCGAAGAATCTCGTCGATTCCGAGATCATGGTCGGCCACCTGCACCAGGCTGGCATGAGCGTCGTGCCCGACGCCGACCAGGCGGATGTGGTGATCGTGAATACCTGCTCGTTCATCGACTCCTCAAAGGAGGAGTCGATCGGGCACATCCTCGAGGCGCACCGGCAGCGCGGGCTCCGCAAGCGCCGGGGCAACCAAAAGCTGATCGTCGCCGGCTGCATGGCGCAGCGGTTCTCGAAGGACCTCGCGGTGGAGCTCCACGACGAGGTCGACGCGTTCATCGGCCTCGATGAAGTCACGCGGGTCGCGCCGATCATCGAGGAACTGCTCGGTCGCGAGCGCGCGGCGGGCGAGGCGCCCGTCAACCTCGTGCAGGGACGATCGACGTATATCCCCGATTACGACACGCCACGGTTCCGGCTCACCCCGCGGCATTCCGCTTACCTCAAGATCGCCGAGGGCTGCAACCACCCCTGCACGTTCTGCATCATCCCGCGGATCCGCGGCCGGCATCGCAGTCGAACCGTGGAGAGCGTGGTCGCGGAGGCACGCCAGCTCGTGCGCGAGGGCACGCGGGAGATCAACCTGATCTCACAGGACACCACGTTCTTCGGCATGGACACCTGGGAGGACCGGCCCGGGCCGCGTTCCCCGGTCGATTCGCGCCGCGGCACCGCCCTCACCACTCTCCTGCGCGAGCTCAACGCGATCGAGGGCGACTTCTGGATCCGGCTGCTGTATACCCACCCGGCGCATTGGAGCGACGAGCTCATCCGCACGATCGCCGAGTGCCCGAAGGTCGCCCGCTACGTCGACATGCCGCTGCAGCACATCAGCGACCGCATGCTCGAGCGCATGCAACGCGAGACGAGCGGCTCATACATCCGCGACCTGATCGCCCGCATTCGCGCCGGCATCCCGGGCATCGCGGTGCGCACCACCTTCATCGTCGGTTTCCCGGGCGAGAACGAGGCGGACGTAGACGAGCTCGCCGAGTTCATCCGCACGACCCGTTTCGAGCGACTTGGGGTTTTCCGCTACTCCCAGGAGGAGGGCACCCGGGCCGCCAAGATGGAGGAACAGATTCCCGTTAAGACCAAGGAGGCTCGCTGGCATCGGCTGATGAAGCTGCAGCGCTCCATCGCCGGGGAACTCGCGGCCGCCCAGGTGGGGCGCAAGCTGCGGGTACTGGTCGACGAACCCGGCGTCGCCCGCGGCGAGGCCGACGCCCCCGATATCGACGGCCGCGTCTATCTTCCCATCACGGCCCCGGTGGGCGACTTCGTCGAGGTGAGCATCACCGGCAGCGAAGAGTACGATCTGCTCGCGCTCCCGGCCGGACAGAGCCCGTCGGTGCGGCGGACGGCGCGCCAGGCGCAATAGTCGGGCACCACCGCGGGACGACCGCGGGAACTTCGGCGTTGCGGCGGCCGAGCCGGCGCGTCCACTTTCCCTTCATGGGACGTCAATGGCTCCACGCCAAACGCGCGATCGTTAACCTGAAGAAGGGCCAGGTCGTGCAGAAGCTCGTCAAGGAGATCACCGTCGCCGCCAAGCTCGGCGGTGGAGATCTCGACGCCAACGCGCGGCTGCACGCCGCGGTCGAGAAGGCCAAGAAGGCGAGCGTGACGCGGGAGGTCATCCAGCGCGCCGTCGCGAAGGGCGCGGGCACGGGCGGCGACAGCGCCTCGCTCGAGCACGTGGTCTACGAGGGCTACGCGCCCCACAAGGTCCCGGTGATTGTCGAGGTGATGACCGACAACCACAACCGCAGCGCCGGCGACCTGCGCGTGCTCTTCAAGAAGGGCGTGATGGGAGGGGCGGGCAGCAACAAGTTCTTGTTCGACCACGTGGGCATCGTCGAGGCGCACCACCCTGACGCCGCCTCCGATCTCGAGGCCGCCGGCATCGAGGCGGGCGCGAACGAGTTCGAGCCGCTGTCCCACGCGCAGAACGACGATGTGCCTGAGGGGCACGCCGGCGCCCGCTTTCTCACCGACCGCACCGCCGTCCACGCGGCGGCCTCCTGGTTGAAGCAGAACGGCTGGGCTGTCATCACGGCCGAGCTGGGCTACATCGCGAAGACCTATCCGGATTTGGACGACACGCAGCGCGTCGAGGTCGGGGAGTTTCTGCAGGCTCTCGAGGACAACGACGACGTCCAGCGCGTCTGGGCGGCGGTGAAGTAGGCCGGACGGAAGAATCGGGTCCGCATGGGCCGCGGCGAACGGCCGCAGCTTCAGGGCACGCGCGACAATCTGAAGCGCCGCACGCCGATTGTTGACGATAGTCATCCGACGCAGCCGAGGGTGATTACCCGCCGGAAGCGGGTTCCCTCGGGTCCCAGGGAGTTCAGCCCTCAGCCGAGGCGGAACTTCAGTTCCCGCGAGGGTTCCCTGCCCTGCCCCTCGAGGATTAGCCGGTCAGGCAGGATGCGGGCGAGTGCGTAGGCGGTGGTGGCGGCGGTCTCGACCATCCCCTTGAGCGTCACGAACGGCACCCCATGGCGCTCGCCAAACGCTCCCGCGTGATTGTGGCCGTTCAGCCACGCCACGAGGTGCGGATGCCGGTCCAGAATCGCGAGTAGTTCCGGCGCATTCCACACGTTGTGATCATTGTCGGGCCACACCGGGTGATGGGCGAAAACGATCACCCGCTGCCCCCGCGACCGCGCGCCGGCAAGTTCCCGCTCCAGCCAAGCCAGTTGCGGGGCGCTCACGCCGCCGTTCCAAGGTTTTGCCTGACGCACCTTGGCGGCCTGCAAGCGGGTCAGTTCCCGCTCCGCCGCCGCCCGCTCCGCCGCGCCGACCGGATGCGCGTAGGTGCTGAGGTCATTGGTATCGAGCACGACAAAGCGGAAGCCGTCGTGATCGAAGGCGCCGTGGCGCCCCTTCATGCCCAGGCGCCCCGGAACGCGCGGCTTCTCCGCCTCGAGCACGTCGAAGTCATGATTGCCAAGCACCTGATGCCAGCGGTGACGGCTAGCCGCGAGCGGCCGCATGATCTCGTCGAAGCTCCGCCACTCGCGGTCGATCAGATCCCCGAGGTGCGCGCAGAAAACCAGGTCGGTGCGATTGAAGTGCTCCACCGCGGCGCCGAGCTTGCCGATCGAGGCGCGATAGAAGCGGGTACCCTTGTCGGGCACGTCGGCATACTGCGCGTCAGCCACCAGCCCGATGGAGAACAGCTCCCGGGTCGCACCGCGCGCGATGAACGGCGCCGCCATCGTCGCACCCAGAAACCCGCGGCGGGAATAGGTCGGCTTCGTCATGGCCGCGATCCGGCGGGCAGCCAGCCGTTGTGGCGCATCCAGGCTTCGCAGAGCCGCGGCCACTCCGCGATGGGCCCGAGCGAGGACGACAGGCCCGACCCGTGCGGTCCGCGCGGATAGAGATGCAGTTCCGCCGGAACACCCGCCGCCCGGAGAGCGCGATAGAAATCGAGGCTGTTCTCCACCGGGACGACGGCGTCCTCGGCCGAGTGGACGATGAACGCGGGGGGCGTGCGCAACGTCACCTGCTTTTCCACGGAAAGCTTCACGGCGATTTCCCGCGCCGGACTCTCCCCGAGCAACGCGCGCCGAGAGGGCGCATGGGCGTGGGGGGCGGTCATCGAGATCACGGGGAAAACGAGGATCATGAAGTCGGGCCGTCCGCTCACCGCGTCAAGCGCCGCCCCGGTGCGCCCTTCGGGATCGTCGAAGAGGGTTCCGACGCTGGCGGCCAGATGGCCGCCGGCCGAGCCGCCAAGCAGGCCGATGCGATCCGGCACAACGCCGAACTCAACCGCACGGCTCCGCACGATCCGCACCGCCCGCAGCGCGTCGCGCAACGGCGCGGGATGGCCGTATTCCCCGTTGCGGTATTTCAGCAGGAACACGGTGACGCCCGCCTGGTTCAGCCAGCGCGTGATTTCCCCTCCACCGGCGCCGGCGGCCACACGCACATAGCCACCGCCCGGAGCGTAAATGACCGCGGTCCCGGCGGCGGCTCCACCACCGGAAAGAGGCGGATACACGACGAGCGACGGCCGGTGGATGTTCAGGAAGCGTCCGCTCTCCTCGCGCTCCGGCCCCGCATCCGCGCGCAACCCGGGAACTCCTTCCGGCCACAGCTCGATCACCCGCGGCTCCCCGGCGCAGGCGCATGATACGGCGAAGGCGAACGCGAGTAAACGGGGCAACCACATGCAACCCAACCTGCCCGCCAGATCGCCTGCTGGCGAGCCGTCCCCCGGCGGACCGTCCAAGGTCCGGTTCACTCCTCGTGGTGCGTGAGCCAGAGGATCGAGGCCAGCCCGGCGAAGACGATCGTCGGCGCCACGATCCAGAGCGGATGGAACGGAACTTCCCACCGGCCGATGGCCCACCAGACGACGATGCACTTGGCCACGATAACAGCCCAGAGAATCGCCATGAACCACCGCACGCGACGCGGGTATTGGGTAAGGTCGATGTGGAGCGGAATGTGCATGGGCGAACCCTAGCGCGTTCCACGCGCGCCGCCCCGCATCCCTTGTCCGCGTCGCCGCGGAAATTGATCCCCCACGCACCACACCCTGAGCGGACGGGAACCCGTCCGGAGGAATCTGGAAATCAGGGATTCCGTCGAGCAGGGTCGGGTGTGGAACACGGAGGTCGCGAGGTCCGATCCGAGGGCACGGAGTCCGCGCGTCGGAAATGTTCCGTGGCTTCCGCGTGTTCCGTGGGCCCACGGTATTGAGCCAGCGGAGCCGCGGCCGGGCGGTACGCACTTCATCCCGACTTCACGGTTTCAGCTGCCGGCACAGGATCCGTGAGTTCATCACGAAGGTTGCGATACGGGCTTCCCGTCCGTTGACAGAGGGAATCCGTAAAGCCATCGCTCCGTTCGCCTCCTCGGCGGAACGCGATCCATCGGGATCAAGCGCCGACCGGCGGCACTGCCCTTGCCTTGCAGCACCGCCGCACCCCAACCACAATCCGCTTTTGAGCCGATGTCCGTCCGCGCCGTTATCGCCTTCCTGATTGTCCTGGGCTCGGGCTTCGCGCCGCTCGCCGGCGCGGAAATCGTCCAGCTGGAGGCAGCGACCTCGGAGGTTTCACTGACGCCGTTCCTCCAAAGCTTTCGGGACGCCTCGGGCGTGATGACCGTGGAAGACGTTCGCGGGCGAGCGGAGCAAGCTTGGGCCCCGCCGGACGTAGGGCGCCGCCCCGCGTTCGGATTCACCCGCGACGCCATCTGGCTCCGCTTCAGGATGCGGCACCTCGGGCCGACTCCCACGCTCTGAATCGTCGATTTGGAGAGCACACGTCTGGACACGCTCGACGCCTATGTCGTGCGTTCCGGCGTTGTCTCGGAGCATTTCGTGACCGGCAACCTGCGCCCCGCGGCGCCACGGATGCTGGATTACCTGCGCCCGGCTTTCCCCGTCCCGCTGCAGCCCGGCGAGGAGGTCGAGTTCCTGCTCCGTGTCCACACGGAGACGTCGGTGCAGCTCCCACTGAGCATCCGGAGCGTGGCGGGGTATGTGGGGGCGAAGGCCTAGACCGCCGGGGCGACGTCCGCCTTCTTTGGCTACCTCAAGGCCCTGATTCTGCTGGGCCTCGTCTTTGGCGTCATCACGCGAGCACGGGGCATGGTCGCCTACTCGGCGGCGATGGTGGGCGTGCTCACCACTTACAAGATCATGAGCGGCAGCGGAAACTGGCCCGAGTTCCCAGTGCGCGCCATTATCTTCAAGCAGGGCCTCATTCTGTCCGGCGAGTTCGCGATGATGATGATGATCCTGTTCCTGCGTCGCCTGCTCGACTTGCGTGTCACGCTGCCGACGGTGGACCGCTGGCTAGTGCGCGTGTCCTGGGTGAACGCCGCCCTCACCCTCGTGTTTTTGGCCCTGCCCTTTCGCGTGGTAATGACGCCCCTGTTCGCACACGTGCTGATCATGGGAATGGTCCTGATGATGGTGTCGCTTCACGCGTGGAGGAAGGGCATCCCGGCGGCGCGGTTCTACGCGGTAGCCTGGGGCGTATTCTGGGCCAGCTACGGGATCAGCGGGGGATTTTTTATCGCCCGCGAACCCATGCCCGGGCCGGCCTGGGAATATGCCCTGCAGGGCTTCGTCGTCAGCGCCACATTGTTTCTGCTGGCGACCGTGGAGCGGGTGCGGGAAATCCAGCGGGCCGCGAATCAAACCCAGCGCAACCTTCTGGTGGCCGAACGCCGCGCCGCCGCGCAATTGCGTCTGCAGATCCGCCAGAGGCAGTCGTTCATCCGCGACCTGCACGACGGCATCGGAGGGTTGACCGCCAACCTCTCCATTCTGGCCGAGTTGGGCCGGCGCCAAGCGGCGGCGGAGCGCGACCGGGAGCATTTCGCGCGGATTTCCGATCTCGCCACGGATGGCAGCACGGAGGTGCGCAGCCTGATGCGGTCCCTCGAAGCAGGTGAGATGTCGTGGGACGATCTGGTCGACGAGATTCGCCGGCAAGGCCGGACGGCGCTGGAACCGCACGGCATCAAGTTCAGCCTGACGGTGACCGGCGCCACCGACCAAGCGGGCCCCGGCTTGTTCGCCGGCCCCTCCCTGCTCCGTCTGGTGAAGGAGGCGCTGAGCAACTCGGTCAAGCACGCCGCCTGCACCCGCGTGGAGGCGGAAGCGGTGTTCGCGCCGGGCGCGCTCCGGCTCACGTTGCGCGACAACGGCCGCGGCCTGCCCGAGCCCAGAACCGGCGGCCGGGGCCTGCGGAACATGGCTTCCCGCATCGAGGAAATCGGCGGCAGCATGACCCTTCGTAAAGCGAAGGGGGTAGAATTGGTCTTCGAGCTGCCTTTACCCGTCACCTTGGTCAACCCATCGACCTCGGAGAACGAGACGACGACGGTCGATCCGCAACCATCAACCCTTGGCATCCCGGCCCCGCCGCCGAAATCCCGGCCGGCCGATGCCCCAGGGACGCCCACGGGCTTTTTCCAATGAGACTCTGCATCGTCGAGGACAACGCGCCGCTGCTCGCCAACCTGCAATTGCTGCTCGGAGGCGAGCCGGGCTGCACCATTGTCGGCGCCTTTTCGAGCGCCGAGGCGGCCCTGGAGGCAGCACCGTGGGCGGAGAGCGACCTGCTGCTGGTCGACATCGATCTACCGGGCCTTTCCGGCGTGGAACTGATCGAGATGGTTCACCGGAAACATCCTGATCTCCAGGTGCTGGTGCACACGATCTCCGAGGATCGCGACGTCGTTTTCGGGGCGATTCAGGCCGGTGCCTCCGGCTACCTGCTCAAGGGGAGTTCGCCCCGCGAACTGATCGAATCCCTGCGAAGCATGCACGCGGGCGGGGTGCCCATTAGTCCGCGGATCGCGCGCAAGGTCCTGACCGAGTTGAGGACCTCCGCAGATGCGCCGAACCAGGCCGGGCTCACGCCGCGCGAGGTGGACGTCCTCAAAGGCATCGCCCAGGGACTGAGCTACAAGGAACTCGCCTCCACGCTCGGGCGCAGCCCGCACACGATTCACGCGCACATCAAGTCCGCCTACGAAAAACTCCAGGCGGCCAACCGCGCCGCCGCCCTGCAGAAAGCCCGCTCCCTCGGACTGCTTTGAGTCCGCTCGGGGCCGGCCTACCCGGCTTTATTCGTCTCAACGCACCGAGCCGGGCCACCACGAACGCCACGAAGACCACGAACCCGAGCCGCTGACCCACGGAACAAGCGGAAGCCACGGAACCTTTACGTCGCTCGGCCTCCCTGCCCGCGGATCGGGCCTCGGAGACCTCAGTATCCCCGGCCCGGCACCGCCGGTTTTCAGGTCACAGAATTCACCGAGTCGAGCCGGAGACCACGACGGATACGCGGCGCCGTGATGAAGCCTGCCAGGCGGCGCGGGGGCCGGCCGGCGCCTTTTTAAAAGGAAGACCGGGGAGGTTCCCTTTCTTTTCACCGAAAGCTCGACGTCACCCTTACCCTGATACCCCTCGCCCGATTCCTGTGCTTCCGGCTTTCCCAATTGCTCCGGAGAGAAGTGAGGAGCCACGAAAGGCGGGATCCCAAACCGCTGGCCCACGGAACACGAGGACGCCACGGAGCAGTTTCACTCCTAAGCGCTCCGCGCCCCCGGATCGGGCCTCGGCGGCTTCCTGTGTCACACGTCCGACCCCGCTCGGCCGAATTCCTGAGTTCCTGACTTCCAGATTACCCCGGCCCGGTTCCCGCTTTTCCAGCTTTCCCCATTTCCCCGCGAACGGAGGGGAAACCGCAAACGGTGCACCTCAGGAGCCCGGCATGGGCCGTATTACCCAAAATGCACCCGATCGGGGTATGTCGGACTACCCGACCGTAGGGCATAGTAACAGTGCACGGCAGGCGCGGAGCAGAGCAGGGTGCGGTTTTTCCCGATAACGCCATGGGGTAATTTCCAGGCGCTCCCGGGGCCGGTTCCCAATCCGCCGTCACGCGTGCGGAACCACCGCCTCACCCTGTGAATCTTCCCCCGACCCGAATCGGCCTCGTGACCGTCACCGTCGTCGACCGCAGCGACACCTATCGGCACCAACTCTGCCAGGTACTGACCCGCTGTCCCGGCGTGGTCGTCTTTGACCAGTGCGCGACGCTGCAGGAAGCTCACACCGTCTTAAAGATGCGGATGCCCCGGGTGGTGCTGCTGGGTGACGATTTGGCGGACTCCCCCGGTTGGGACGGCCTCACGGCAGTGCGGGCCCTCGGCACGAAGATGCTGTTGATGGCGTTGTCCGACCAGCGGGCCGCTGGACACATCCGCTCGGCTTTTCAACGGGGCGCGGTCGGCTATCTTCTGCGGCAGACGGCGGGAACGCTGGTGCAGCGTTCCATCCACGAGGTCACCGCCGGGGGTGCCCCGATGTCCCCGGAGATCGCGCGCGCGCTGGTCCAGTCGATGGCCGAGCCCGAGCCGGTGTCCGGCCCGCTGGCCAGCCTATCCCGCCGCGAACGCGAGGTGCTGGAGTTGTTGAGCGTCGGAGCCCGCTATCAGGAGATCGCCCATCGCCTGGAACTCAGCCGGGACACCGTGCACTCGCACGCCAAGCGGATCTACCGGAAGCTGATGGTCCGGTCGAAGACCGAGGCGTCCCTGCTCTTCAAGCGCGGCGGATTCCAGGCCCCGGTGCTCGCCGTGGCCTGAGGCCCGCGTTTGCCCTCTCAGCGGGCCAAGCAGGGGGGCGAGGGGGTCCGGCAGGGCATCGAGGCCCTCCTGGGCGGTCCGGGCAAGGCCTCCCCCGAGCAAGGCACCGCCCTGTTGAACCGGATGCTCGACCACGCGCCGAAGGGCAGTTCCCAGCGCGCGGTCGCCTACTTCAACCTCGTGGTGACCCCCTTCGTGGGAAAGCTGGGCCAGACCCAGGCCGGCGGGCCGAAGCTTCCCGGCACAGCTGAGGGGCGCGGCAGCGAGGTGGCAAAGCCGGGGGCAGGCCCGTTCAACGCGAAGGAGTTGGAGGCGCTGGTCGATGCGAAGCTGCCCGCCCTCGCCGCCCTGCTGGAGGGCCAGAACCTGTCGAAGCCGGGCGAGATTGCCGCCCGGGTGAATCCGGAGATCGACCAGCTCGTGGCCAATCTGGTGGGCAGCGCCCGGCAGTAATCCGTTCGATCCCGCGCGAAAGGGGGCCCCGGGCCTCGCCGACGGCGCGACCAGGACAGGCTGTCCCACGCGCGTCGCTTCTCCCTGGGGCGGCCCGAAGGACGGGGTCTGCCCGAAGGACGGGGTCAGGCCGTGAATCGCTAATCTGCGGCAGCCGGGCAGGCCGGGGCCGCCGCCGACGCGCCCTACCTGCTTCGTGGGCGGTACCATCACGGTCGGGCTTGACCGTCCCGGAACCCCACGGATTGTGGACCTATGGAAGCCTCACCCGTCCGGGTCGTCGGCACGCTGCGAAAAACGCCGTGGCAGCGTTTCGATCGCCTCCAGCGAACCGCTGCCCGCCTGCGCCCGGCCTCCGCCGGCCAGCCCAAGGGCGTCTTCCGTTTCCGTCGCCACGAGGACCTCGACTTATGGACGGCGAACCTCCGCCGCAGGAACTGACGCGGGTCCCCGACGGGGCCGACCTCGTGGCCCTCGCCCGCGAACTCAACCGCCTCGGCGTGGCCTACGTCGTCATCGGCGGTTTCGCGATCAACCGGCTCGGATTGGTCCGGGCGACCGAGGACATCGACCTCCTCATCGCCCGGGATCGGGCCAACCAGGCGCTCGTCAAGCGCGCTTTGGAGATCCTGCCCGACCGCGCGATCCGCGAATTGGGCGACGAGGACATCGCCGCGTGGGTCGTGGTGCGGGTCAACGACGACATCACCATCGACCTTATGACCGAAGCCTGCGGCGTGCGCTTCGAGGACGCGGCCGGAGGCATCGAAACCGAGGTCGTCGACGGGGTACCGATTCCTTTCGCCGGCCCCGCCCTGCTGCTCCGCCTGAAACAGGGGCCGCGCGAGAAGGACCGCGCCGACCGGAGCTTTCTCGAGGAGTTGATCCGGGCCCGCCGCGAGTCCGGCCGCTGATTCGGTCGCCGGAATCCTTTCAGGAGGACCGCACGCCTTCCGGGAGAGCGGACCTCCCACCTTCGCCGAGGCTTCGGTGGGCAGGCCTGGTCCGCCGCCATGACCGGGGCGTTGAGAAGTCCAAGCCGGCAGCTTTGGCCTTCTTGGCTAAATCCTGCAGACTTCCATCAGGGGGAGGACTGTGGGGATCGTCCCTGCGCTTCAAGCGCGGCGGGTTCGAGGCCCCGGTGCTCGCCGTGGCCTGAGCCGGGAACAACGCGACGGAAGCGCGACCGGGACAGGATGTCCCACGCGCGCCGCTGCTCCCTGGCGCGTGCCCTCGGTCTGCCTTCGGTGATCCTCCAGTCATCCTTCGGTTATCCTTCGGTCTCTCAGAGGGAGAACCCTGGATTTCTACAGTCAGAACCGAAGGATAACCGCAGGAGCGCTGCACCCTGCCGCTCGCGGCCCTCGCGCCGCTGCTCGCGCTCGACGCAGAGTTTGTGAGCCTCCAGCCGGCCGTCCGCCCGGCCGACGAGGCGACCCTCGCCGCATGCCCCCGCCTGCGGCACTTCGGCGCCGAACTGGGCGATTTCGCCGACACCGCCGCGCTGGGCCTGAATCTCGACCGTATCGTATCTGTAGATACAAGCGTCGCCCACCTCGCCGGCGCGTTCGCCCGGCCCACGCACCTGCTCCTGCCGCTCGCGGGGGACTGGCGTTGGCTCGTTGGCCGGCCGGACTGCCCTTGGTACCCGACCTTCACGCTCCACCGCCAGACCATCGACTGGACCTGGGAACCCGTGGTCGCCGAGGTCCGCGCAGCCGTGGCGGCGACCCTCTGAACGCGGCGGCAGGCCTGGGACGCTGAGGCCATCGAGGTCCGATCCGAGGGCACGGAGTCCGAGCAGCGGCGATGTTCCGTGGCTTCCGCACTGCTATCCATGAAGAGGCTGTTTTCCCGTGTGTCTTTTCAGGCGACGAGTTTGGTGAGCGGAGAAAAAGCCGGATCGATTCAGAACCGCATTCGGCCTTCGAGGTGAGCGTACTTGTCCGAGTCTTCAGGCTCGGCTGCACCGCATGTCATTCGTCAGCAAGAGCCGGGACGAAGCTCGTGTAGAAAGGCGTGCGATGTGGCCGAGGGTGTTACCCGCTTTTGGCGGGTTCCCTCGGATGGTCGGAGATTCATTCCACCAAATCTCCCTCACTCCCTCTCCTTTCCCTCGTCCCTCCCAGCGCGGTGCAGCCCGGACGACGCTTCGGTTTCGGCGGTGCCGCGCCGCCGTGTTCCGTGGGCCCACGGTTCGGTTTCGTGCCTTCCGCCTCTTTCGTGGTTCCTCTCGCCTTGCCGGAGGGTCAATTCCGCGCCGCCTCGCGCCAGCGGCGGAGCGCGGCGCCGGTGAGCGATCGCTCACACTTCTCGGCGTCCGCCCGGGATCCGGCGTAGACCAGTTCCCCTCCGTCCTTTCCGCCGCCCGGGCCGAGGTCGATGATCCAGTCGGCCAGATTGATAACGTCCAGGTTGTGCTCGATGACGATCACGGTGTTGCCGGCGTCGCGGAGGCGGAAGAGCAGATCCATGAGCCGCTGGATGTCGGTCCAGTGGAGGCCGGTGGTGGGTTCGTCGAGAATGTAGAGGGTCGACCCCTGCTGGCGCCGGCTGAGCTCGAGGGAAAGCTTGATGCGTTGCGCCTCGCCGCCGGAAAGCGTCGTGGCCGATTGACCCAACGTGAGGTAGCCGAGACCGACGGCGTCGAGCGTCTCCAGCTTGTCGAGCACCCGCGGGATGTTGCGGAAAAGCTGGATCGCCTCGCGCACCGTAAGGTCGAGCACGTCGGCGATCGACCGGCCGTGGAAAAGCACCTCCAGCGTCTCGCGGTTGAACCTCCGGCCGTTGCAGCTCGGGCACGGCGCGTAGGCGTCGGGCATGAACTGCATGTCGAGCCGGATGGCTCCGTCGCCCTGGCAGCGTTCGCAACGCCCGCCGCGCACATTGAAGGAAAAGCGGCTGCCCTTGTAGCCCCGAACCTTGGCCAGCGGCAGCTGCGCGTAGAGATCGCGGAGGAGCGGGAGCAGGTCGACATAGCTGGCGGGGTTGGAGCGGGGACTACGGCCGATCGGCTCCTGATCGACCTGCACCAGCTTGCCGAAGAAATCCAGATTCTCCACCGCGCGGTGCGCCGCCGGGAGGGTCCGCGCGCCATTAAGGCGCCGGGCCGCCTGCGCCGCGAGGATGTCGAGCACGAGCGTGCTCTTGCCCGAGCCGCTTACACCCGTGACGCACGTGAGCAGACCGACCGGGAAACGCGCGTCGATGCCCCGCAGGTTGTTCGCCTTCGCCTCGCGTACAGTCAGCCAGGCTCCGTCGGGCTCCTTGCGCTTGGCGTCACGGGTGACGGCCAGCGCCCGAGACAGGTAAGGACCCGTGCGGGATTGCTTGGCGGAAAGGGCCATGCACGCGGAGGGCGCGCCCTGGAACAGGAGCCGCCCGCCCTCCGTCCCCGCCTCCGGACCCAGCTCAATGATCTCATCCGCGATCCGCATGGTGTCCTCGTCGTGCTCCACCACCACCACGGTGTTGCCGCGATCGCGCAGGGCCACGAGCGTGTCGAGGAGCTTGCGGTTGTCGTGCGGGTGCAGGCCGATGCTCGGCTCGTCCAGGACGTAAATGACGCCGACCAGCCCCATGCCAAGCTGCGTCGCGAGACGAACGCGCTGGGCCTCGCCGCCGGAAAGGGTGCCGTAATCGCGCTCCAGCGTCAGGTAACCCAGCCCGGTCTCGAGGAGGAAGTGCAGCCGCTGCTCGACGCCGTGGACCACCTCGCGCAACGCGGGGTTCTCACCGAAGGTCGCGCAAAGCTCGCGGGCCAGCGCGTGCGCCGCGGCGATGTCCAGCGCCATGAACTCGGGAAATGTGCGGCCGGCAACCCGCACCGCACCACTGCGGGCGTTGAGGCGGTTGCCCCGGCATTCCGGGCAAGGACCGCTGATCATGAACGTGGTGAGCCGCGCCCGGAACCCGTCGCTGTCGGTGTTTCGAAAACTCTCCTCCAGATCGGCGATGACCCCGTCGAAACGCATGGCCTTGGGCTCGCGCATGCGCCGCAGCTTGAACGCAAACTCACGTTCTCCCGCGCCCTGCAGCAGCACACGCCGGGTTTCGTCGGGCAACTCGCGCCACGGCTTCTCCGGATCAAACGGCAGTTGCTCGGCCAACTGCTTCAGCAGGGCGTTGTGCCGGATGATCAGGTTCTTGCCGCCGATACGCCACGGTTTGAGCGCGCCTTCCCGGACTGACTTGTCGGGGTCCGGCACAATCAACTCCGGGACGAAGCGTAATTTCCGCCCGAGGCCGTCGCACGTCGGACAAGCACCCTCCCGGTGGCTAAAGGAGAAATGGCGACCGGTAAGCTTGGCGAAAACCTCCCCGCAGATGTCGCAGGCCAGGGATTGGCTCAGGTTGAGCTCCCTCCACGGATCCTCGGTCTTGCGTTGGGAAAGGACGACAGCTCGGTCCCGCCCCTCCCGAAACGCCAGCTCCAAGGAGTCCGCCAGACGGCTCCGCTGCTCCGCCGAGGCGACCAAACGATCGACGACCAGATCGACCTCGATTTCGCGCGTTCCCGCCCCGGTGGGGATCAATCGCGTGTCGTCGAGGGACTTGATCTCGCCGGCGATCCGCACGCGCTGGAAGCCACGTTGGCGAAGCCGGGGAAGCTCCTCCCTGAGGACGCTCGGCTTGGCCTTCATGCAGGGCGCGAGCAACATGACCCGTTCCCCCGCACACTCGGTCAGGATACGCTGCACGTTGTCGTCCAACGACCTGCGAACCACCCGTCCGCCGTCAGCCGGGCAAAGCTGTTCGCCGGCCAAAGCCCACAGCAGCTGGGCGTAGTCGGCGATCTCGGTTGCGGTGGCGATGGTGGTGCGGGGGCCGCCGGTGCCGGTCCGCTGCTCGATGGCGAGCACGGGCGACAGGCCGTGGATGAAATCGACGTCGGGGCGCTTGAGTTGGTCGAGGACGGCGCGGGCCGAGGCACTGAGCGACTCAATGTACTTCCGGTACCCCTCGGCATAGAGGGTATCGAAGGCCAGGGACGATTTTCCGGACCCGCTGGGGCCGGTCACCACGACCAGTTTGCCGCGCGGGATGCGCAACTCGAGGTCCCGGAGATTATGCTCCCGGGCACCCTTGATGTGGATATGGCTGACAGCCTGCATTTAGGAACCGGCAGGTTTGTCCATTCCGGAGCCGCGTCAAAGCCTCAGCTGAAATAGCCCCACGGCGCCATCTTCGCTCTTGCTCCATGGGTAAGGGCCGACCTTTTCTAGGGCATTCCCTGACGGCGCCGGCCGGGACGTTTCACCGGCGCCAAGCTCGGCCCAAACCCAACCTCTGCTGGACCCTACAAGCCCAATGAACGCGCAAAACCATACCCGCTCCTCGCGAGCACTCCTCCGCCTGGCCGGCTCCGCCGCCGCGCTGGCCCTGCTAGTACCCGCCGCCAGCGCCATGAAGCTCTCCTCCGGCGACGTCGAGGTGAAGTTCGACTCCACCCTATCCTTTGGCGGCCTCTACCGTCTGAGCGACCCGAGCCCCGACTTCTACTCGTCCGCCTCCGCGTTCAACGGCGTCGCCGGACGCCTGAACTCGGCCAACACCGACGACGGCAACCTGAACTACGGCAAGGGCTGGGCCTCCCAGCTGCTCAAGGGCAACCACGATGTCGAGGTGCGCTACGGCAATTTCAACGCGCTCGCCCGCGGTTACTGGTACCAGGACTTCAAGGCCGACGATACCCGCCGCACTCCCCTTTCCGAGCAGGCGAAGGATCGCACGATCCGCGGCGCCCAGCTTCTCGATCTCTTCGGCCGCATGAAACTCGACGTCGCGGGCGGTATGCCGCTCGACCTGCGTTTCGGCCGCCAGGTGCTGAGCCTGGGTGAAAGCACGTTCATCCCGAACGGCATCAACGTCGTGAACTCCGCCGATCTCTCGAAGCTGCGCGTCCCCGGCTCCGAGCTGAAGGAGGCGCTGCTCCCGGTGAACATGATCAAGGCCTCCCTGGGAGTGACCTCCAACATCACGGTGGAGCCCTTCTGGCTGCTGGAGTTCCGCCGCAACGAGCTCGAGCCGGCCGGCACGTATTTCTCGACCAATGACTTTGCCAGCCGCGGCGGCAGTCAGGTTTGGCTGGGCTTCGGCAGCATCGCCGACATCGGCAGCTCGGTCGGCGGCATCCCCCGCGCCAACGATCGCGACGCCTCCAACTTCAACCAGTACGGTGTCTCGACTCGTATCCTCGCCCCGGGCCTCGGCGGCACGGAGTTCGGTCTCTACTTCGCGCGCTACAACAGCCGTTCGCCGGTCCTCAGCGCCCGCACCCCGACCGCGGCGATCGACACCAATCTCACCGCCCCCCTCACGGCGGCGTTCATCCGCGGCGGGGTTCCCGCCGCGCAGGCCGGCCCGCAGGCCGCCGCGATCTTCCAGATGATCGTGAAGTCATCGCTCGCGCCCGCCACGCTGACTCCCGTCGAGATCGCAACCCTGCAGAGCCCGACCGTGCAGGCGGCGATCGCCGGCGCGCGCCAGATCGCACTCCTCGCCGCCGCCGCCTCGGGCCGTTACTTCACCGAGTACAAGGAGGGCCTGAAGCTCTTCGGCGCCAGCTTCAACACCTCGCTCGGCAACACCGGCATCTCCTGGCAGGGCGAGGTCTCGCTCAAGCAGGACGTCCCGCTGCAAGTCGACGACGTCGAATTGCTGTTCGCCGCCCTCTCCACGCTCGCCCCGCAGTTCGGTGCCAACAACCAGGTCGGCAACTACCTCGGACAGTACGGCCGGGAGATCCCCGGCTTCCGCCGTCACGACGTGTGGACCGCGCAGACCACGCTGACCAAGGTCTTTGGGCCGACGCTGGGGGCGCAGCAGTTCACCCTGCTCGGCGAAATCGGCGGCGTGATGACGAACCTTCCGTCCAAGCAGACCCTGCGTTACGACGGTCCGGCGACCAATACCTCGGGCTCCGCCTCCGCGATGATCGGCACCGGCTTCTCGCAAAACCCCGCCACTCCCGAGAACGCGTTCGCCGACAGTTTCTCCTGGGGCTACCAACTGCTCGGCCGCCTCGACTACAACAATGTGTTCCCCAACGTGAACATGCAGCCGACCGTCGCCTTCACGCAGGACGTCCGCGGCAACACCCCGCTGCCGCTCGGTAACTTCATCCGCGGCCGCAAGAGCCTCAACCTCTCGGTCGAGTTCATCTACCGCAACGCTTGGGCGCTCGAGTTCCGCTACGTGAACTTCTCCGGCGCCGGAAAGTTCAACCTCTTGTCTGACCGCGACTATTTCGCGACCACCGTCAAGTACTCGTTCTGAAGCCCCCGAACCCCGCCCCATGAAAAGCACCTCGCTTCTCCTCCCGCTGGCGCTCGCCGGCGCCCTGCATGCCGCCGACGCCTCCCGTCTGGGCGCCGACCTCACCCCGCTCGGGGCGGAGGCCAAAGGTAACGCCGATGGCTCCATCCCCGCCTGGGCCGGCGGCATCACAACTCCTCCGGCTGGCTACAAGCCCGGGCAGCACCACCCCGATCCGTTCGCGGCCGATCAACCGCTGTTCACCGTCACCGGCGCCAGCGCCGGTCAATACGCCGATAAGCTTTCCCCCGGCCAACAGGCCGTGCTGAAGGCGTACCCGAACTACAAGATGGTGGTGTATCCGGCGCGCCGCAGCGCCTCCAATCCCCAGCGGATCTATGACGCCACGAAGGCCAACCTCGCGTCCGCCAAGCTGGTGGGCGGGGGCAATGGCATCAGTGGGGCCACGGTGGGCGTGCCCTTCCCGGTCCCGCAGTCGGCACTCGAGGTGTTGTGGAACTTCCTGACGCGCTACCGCGGCGTCGCGGCCACGCGCAACATCGACCAGGCGGCAGTGGAGCGCGCGGGCGGCTACCAGTTGGTGCGTCTTGAGGAGGACTTCCTTTTCAACTACGCTCGGCCGGGGATCACCGCCAAGGAGCTCGACGAGAGCAACACGCTCATCTACTTCCGCCAGGCCGTGACCCAGCCCGCCCGGCTCGCCGGCACGATCCTGCTCGCCCAGGAGACGATGGATCAGGTCCGTGAGCCGCGCCGCGCGTGGGTTTACAACGCCGGACGTCGCCGGGTCACCCGCGCCCCGCAGGTCGCCTATGACAACCCCGGTACCGCCGCCGACGGCCAGCGCACCAGCGACCAGTTCGACATGTTCAACGGCGCACCCGACCGCTACGAGTGGACCTTGGTCGGGAAGCGGGAGATGCTGATGCCCTACAACTCCTACCGCCTGCACAGCGACAAGCTGAAGGTGTCCGACATCCTGAAGCCCCAGCACATCAACCAGGATCTCGCCCGCTATGAGCTGCATCGCGTCTGGGTCGTGGAGGCCAAACTGAAGCCGGGCACGTCCCACCTTTACAGCCGTCGCACGTTCTTCATCGACGAGGACTCGTGGCAGATTCTCGCCGCCGACCAGTATGACGGCCGCGGCCAGCTCTGGCGTGTCTCCGAGGCGCATTGCATCAATTACTACGACGCGCAGGCGTTCTGGAGCACCCTCGAGGTCCATCTAGATCTGCAGAACGGCCGGTACCTGGCGGTCGGCCTCGATAACGAGAACAAGATGTATGACTTCGGAATCAAGCGGTCGCCCTCGGACTACACCCCGGAGTCGCTGCGCCGTGAGGGCGTCCGCTGATGGCTAGACGCACGGTCCCGTGCCGGGATTACCACCCCGCAGCGGGAACGGTCTAGCACCAGCCCGGGCGGAACCCCCGTGCACGTCCGCT
>JACCDP010687184.1_pt1 | contig 69699 bp, 72 predicted proteins | sample 7445841 | NCBI WGS metagenome assembly JACCDP01 (sample SAMN15323441, study PRJNA562643) | freshwater metagenome | isolation source: river surface water | place: USA:Blue River Watershed | collected 2017-08-17 | reverse complement strand
TGTGTACCATCAAAGTGATAGTCATGGTAGTATTGAAGGGCTTCTTCTACGCAGTCTTCGGCTTGCTCATCAGTAACGTTGATTTCTAGAAGAGGTGCACCAAGTTGACGGTACGCATGTTCTATCAATTCTAATTTTGTTGTAGGTTTTGACATTGGGAAGATTCCTTGATGTTTTTTTCTATTTATACATCAAGGAATCTGTCAAACTACAACATCAAGAGACCAAATACCAATACGCTAGCAATCAGAAGATAGAACAATATTTTTCCAACTGTATCAGACTCTTCAATCTCCTCTTCTCTGATATTGTATGGATCAGTCTCTAACCCACTTGCGTAAATGTAAGGCACATCCAACTTGCTCAATATCCAATATTCATAACCAATTTTATCTTCTGCGTAGTAGTCATTGCCCATCTTTGAGTATGGAATACCAAAGAATCCACCGTCACCCCATCTATTGCCCCATGAGTTTAGCGCAAGGAATCGCTGCGCTTCATCGTTGTATCCAATGATGAGAACTTGATGTGCACCATTAAAATCTATTCTTGGATCCCAATCGTGTGTCTTCCAGTCAGACTCTAGACCATTGAACTTGTTACTGATCTTGATGGATGTCATGACTGGAATACCAGACGCAAGATTCTTCTTTATTTCAGTGATGACATCATCTGATGTGAGTCTCGCATACTCAAACACAGGATATTGTTTGGCTTCCTCTTGTGCTTCTTGTGATGGTTCAACTTCTAGATTCTTTGAGAGATCAAACTGCCATGTTTCTTCTAGACAAATGCCATGCTTGTTCAGTGCTTTGCACACATCTCTAGGATACGCACCCTTATCGCCAACGATACTTCCAATCTTTCTTGAGAACCAGTAGTTGTAGAGTCTAGAGAAGTCTTTGCTTCTTCCCGCACGTTTATATGCGATCTCCAGTGCTGATGCTGCTGCGTTTGCTGTACATGAACCAGACTGGAACTGATTCTCGACTTCTTCAACATCAGGCAACAAGTCTACATGTGAAGGAAGTTCTCCCTCAAAAGGAGAACTGACTATAATGTCTCTATCATCTAGAGGTGAGGGATAAATTTTTGTTTCTATCATTTGTTACACCATTCGAAATCCTGCTAACCAACCTGGAGTAGATGCATCTGCAAATGTCCAAGTTGCACCCATTTCTTGTCTGCGCTTGCTTTCGTCTTGCCATTCTCTAGTGGAGACTCTTGGCCAACAAATCACTTGAGGTGGCTCTGTCACGTAGAGTGGAAGACCAGACTGACGTTCCATGATCAACCAGCAGTCTACATTATTGCCGACGCCGTTCTTCTCAATATCATCAATCAACCACTGCGCAGTGACTGGAGACAATCCACATGCATGTACGCCCATTGCCCTAGGAATCTCAACTAGCTTTGAGATTGGTCCGATTGGCTCATACATCTCAGGCAGACCAACTCTGTGCCCAAAAGTGACAACTGCCATGTCTGGAATGTCAATGTTTCTGACTTCTCCCTTGACGATTGCGTCATGTTCAAGAATCAGGCATGGCTTTTGCAGTTCAATGATTCTGCGCCAGCACTTGATGTGTGATGCATGGCAATTGTCATGCCCCGTCATGCTCTTATATTCTGGTCTTTTCAAAACACCAACTGCTTTGAATGCGTCTTCGGAAGACATAAACTCAATGCCGTCAATGAACTCGTATGGAATGCCGTACTTTTCACATGATTCTGCACACACTTGTGCATATTCCATTGACAAGTCAACTTTCCTTCTTCTGATGATGAGTGCGCGATCAATTTTCATACATTACACCGGTGGTTTGAATCCTGCCATGTAGCCAGGAGTTGCTGATTCTGCGAAGATGGTTGTGTGCCCAAGAAACTGTTTCTTGTTGTCTGGATCAATCCATTCACGGGTTGACACTCTTGGCCAACAAACTAACTGAGGTGGTTCTGTCACATAGAGTGGTTTGCGGCAGCCAGCATTGATCCATTCATCTACGTTGACGTTCATGCCATTCTTCTCTGCATCGTCAATGAACCACTGCGCAGTCTTTGGAGTCAGTGCGTATGCATGTCCGCCAACAGACTTTGTGATACTGAGCATACGTTCAATAGGACCAATAGGCTCATAGTATCTTTCATCTTGAATCTTGTGCCCAAAGATGTTGATTGCGTTCTCTACGATATCAACATTGCACACGTTACCCTTCATGATCACATCATGCTCTAGAATAAGACACGCTTTGTCCAACTCAACGATTCTTCTCCAGCATTTGATGTGTGATGCATGGCAGTTATTGTTTCCTTGTGAGACTTTTTTCTTCACGTTGTCTGGATGCAACCAGACACCAACTGCTTTACATGCTTCTTCCGATGTCATGAATTCAATGCCGTCAATGAACTCATATGGAACTCCATGCTTCTCGCATCCGTCTGCACACATCTGAGCGTACTCCATAGACTCTGGAACACGAAGTCTGCGAATGATCAATGCTCTATCAACTTTCATAGTGTAAATCCTTATTTTTTAGCTTCAACAACAGTGGAATGTAGTCTCCTCATGGGATCATCTCTATCTATGTTGTTGAATTCTGCTAATCTGCTTTCTCTATATGGATGTTCTGCAACATCTTTGAATCCTATTTCAGCAAGAGAATGCATCAGTTCTTGAGTGTACCACAAATGCTTATGTTCACCCTCTTGATGAAGCAATCTGAGTGCAGCTTTACCTTGCTTGCTTATTCTATTGATATCATCAAGAGATGCGATTGATCTGTAGTACGGATGAGCAAACGGATTCTCTCTGTCGATGATGTATTGGTTGTACATGACGACAAACGGATGGTTGGAACAGTCTTGTTTGCTCATCAACATGTTCACAAAGTCCATTGAGGGCCAGATTGTTCTGATGACTGCACCCGGTTTCATGATACGCATCATCTCTTTTAGGAATGCGATGCCTTGATCCTTTGTGAGATGTTCGATGAAGTGTTCACTATATACACCATCGTATGTGTCATTCTCTATTCCGGGAATAGGAAGATTGGTCATGTCATGAACAATTCCACCTCTGACTCGCATGTCGCGAATCACATCCCAGTTTGCGTTTCGTTTGAAGTTGCCTGCAATTTCCAAAAATCTCATGTCAATCTTTCATTCACAAAATGATAATCTGCGTCAAATTTGTTCTTGCTGAACTTCTCAGACACACACTTGAATCCAATGGAACTCATGTAGTCAATGACTTCCTGCGCTTTTGGTGCACCTTTGTTGTAGTCAACTAGCTGAAGTTCCAGAATGATGTCTCTAGCGTGACTGACGCACGTTGGTGCACCTTTGATCACATCAAGTTCAGCGCCTTGAATGTCCATCTTTATAAGATCAGGAAGAGGATACTCTTTCGTTCTCACCAAAGTATCTAGTGTCACTGTTTTTAGAAGTCTCTTTGTCGCTTCTGGATACAGGCGTGCTGCTGGTGCATTGATCCTTTCGTTCTCTTGATAGTAAGAGCAACCGCCAGGATAGTCGAAGTTGTAATAGAAACCAACTTCTACATCGTCTTGAGAAGACAGGACACAGTTCTCAAACTCAATACCTTTGTAGAGAAAGGAGACTTCTTTCAGTGCGTCAAAACAAATGAATCTTGCATTTGGCCAAACGTCTTTTGCTCTTCTGTACCAATGCAAAACACACGATCCTATGTCATATATGACTTTCGGATTGTTGTCTTTGATTGAATGGAGATAGTTTACGTGACTCTTAGGAAGAAGGTCTTGATTGTGTACATTCCGAATACTCTGCATCATAGCATACTCTTCAAATACGTTTCCCACTCTAGAACACGATTGTTCCATGAGTATGTGTTGTCTGTGTATTGCTTCTGCGCAGTTGGATCAAATCTACCATCAATGACTTGATGAATCGACTCTTCAAGTTTTGTCTTGAATGTGTCGTGGTGGTTCACATATGCACGATCATATGGATACATGTTAGTGTATCCAGCAGCAGTCTCTGGCAATGCTGCGATGTCTGAGTGGACACACAAGCACCCAGCACTCATGGCTTCAATGAGAGAGATGCATGATGTCTCTAGAAACGTCGATGGATACGCAAAGATGTGCGCTCCTTGAAGTGCCATTCGAATCACATCGTTTGACACTGAACCAAAGTAGCGAATCTTTGGATGCGCTTTCACTTTGTCCAGAACTTGTCTCTGTGTTACATCATGGTTTGGAATGCCATAGATTTTGTATGAAGAGAACACATACAGTTCTATGTCATAATGTGGTGCGATCTTCTCAAATACATCATACAGAAGCCCAAGCCCGCGTTCTGGCACAGACATATAAATGAGTCTGATTGGAACATTCTTTGGTTTGTCGTGTTGCTGGATAGGAACAATCGCGTTTCTCAGAACGGTGAATCTGGATTGATCTTCTTCCGAGAACTTGAAGTGTTGATTGTACCTTTGCTTCTGCCAGTCAGACACAAAGACAACTTTTTCAACGAAGTTCCATCTGTTGTTTACGTGAAGTGCTACATGCTCTTGAACTTCTTTGATTCCCATTTGACCGGGAAGATTGTGCGTCCAATAGATTCTTGTCGTTTCGTCTTTCGGAAACAACATGATTGCGCGACCAATAGAAAAAGACTTGAGCAAAGATGGATCTAGTCTCTGCTCAAGCCCTCTCAACATCTGTTCCGTTCCACTTGCAGCATTCAAACTCACAGGATCATATACGATACTCATGATATAGAAGTTTTGTTACCGAATCTGATCTGGATTCTCTACAAGGAATTCGTGGCGCTTGTTGATTCTTCTGACAAACATGCGTTCGAACATTGCTGGGTTTGTCATGTACTCTCTGTTTGCTCTACGTGTCCAGCGATTTAGAAGTTCCTCTACTGTGTAGTCTGGATGCTTGACTACAGTCATAAGGTACTCGTTTCCACGCTTGTTCGTGAATTTCATTGTGATTGTTTGATCTGTTTGCTCTGTGATCTGAGACTCAATCATTGGCATGTTGAACTCCTTTAGTTGTTAATTGAAAAGACTTAGAAGTTTATCTTCTAGACTGTTGTAGTTATTTATGTAGTAGATGTATGCTTTGCCTGAGAATGTACCACTCGGATCGTCCTCTGCATAACTTAGTGATGCTGCACTGACAATTATATAATTGTCTGATATTGACAATGCGCCACCAAAAGTATCATCAGCACTTGTGCTATAAGCATTTGGATTATTCAGTGTCCAAACTAAAGCACCTGTTGTAACGTTGAAGATGTAGGCTTTACCAGAACGCGATCCTCCAGCGTCATCTTCAAAATATGCACCAACAATAGCATAATTACCGGAGATTGCAACTGACCATCCAAATTGATCACTCTCACTTGTACTATATGATGTAGGATTATTAAGTGTCCATAATAGTTGACCAGTAGTTACATTGAAGATATATGCTTTACCTGAATTGCCTCCTCCAACATCATCTTCATTAAGCGCGCCAACGATAGCGTAGTTACCTGATATTGCAACCGAGTTACCAAAATAATCGCCCAAACTCGTACTATAAGCATTAGGATTGTTCAAAGTCCATACTAATGCGCCTGTTGTTACATTATAGATGTATGCTTTACCTGAATCGATGCCTCCAGCATCATCTTCAGCATTTGTTCCAACAATTGCATAGTTACCTGATATTGCGACTGAGTAGCCAAAATAATCAACTATTGCTGTGCTATAAACATTCGGATTATTCAGAGTATTAACTAATGCACCCGTTGCTGCGTTGTAGATATATGCTTTACCTGAATATTGTCCGTCGGTGCTTGCATCGCGGTGCGCACTAACTATCGCGTAATTACCTGATATTGCCACCGAGTATCCAAACCAATCATCTTGGCCTGTGCCATATCCTCCAGGATTATTTAATGTAAATAGTAGTGCACCCGTTACTGCGTTGTAGATGTATGCTTTACCTGAGTTTACACTTGCATCATCTTCAATAAATGCGCCAACTATAGCATAATTTCCTGATATTGCAACCGAGTTGCCAAAATAATCGTTAGTGGCAGTACCACTTGCATTAGGATTATTAAGTGTCCATAGTAATTGACCTGTAGTGGCATTGAAGATGTATGCTTTGCCTGAGTCTGTACCACTAGCATCATCTTCATATTGTGCACCAACTATAGCATAGTTGCCTGAAATTGAAACAGAAATACCAAATTGATCACTTTCACTTGTACTATATGCATTAGGATTATTCAAAGTCCACAAAAGAGTATTTCTGCTTGTCTGAATAGTTTGATTGTCTATTAGCTTTTCAAGCCCATTGAATGAACTTGCAGTTTCTATCTGTGGTGTGTGAATATTGAAAATGTATGCTTTGCCAGAATCTGATCCTGTTGTGTCGTTTTCGTTTCTTGCTGAAATTACGATATAATTTCCAGACATTTTTACTCTAATTCCAAAATAATCACTAGCACTCGTACCATAAGCATTTGGATTATTCAGTGTCCATACTAACTGACCAGTTGTGACATTGAAGATATATGCTTTGCCCGAATCAAAACCGCCAGAATCGTCTTCAAAAGTTGCACCAACGACAGCATAGTTACCAGATATTGCAACAGAAGTGCCAAAATAATCACTAGCACTCGTACTATAAGCATTTGGATTATTCAGTGTCCATACTAATGCACCAGTTGTGACATTGAAGATGTATGCTTTACCAGAATTAGTGCCTCCAGTATCAGATTCCAAATATGCACCAACAATAGCATAATTACCTGATATTGCAACATCTCTGAAATTGTCATTGAAGCTAGTGCTATATGCATTAGGATTATTCAACGTCCATAATAACTGACCAGTTGTGACATTGAAGATATACGCTTTACCTGAAAGTGTTCCTCCAGAATCAGCTTCATTAGATGCTGCAACAATAGCATAGTTACCTGATATTCCAACTGAGTAGCCAAATCTATCACTAGCACTTGTACTATAAGCATTAGGATTATTCAGTGTCCATATCAACTGACCTGTTGTGACATTGAAGATGTATGCTTTACCTGAAAGTGTTCCTCCAGAATCAGCTTCACCATTTGCACCAACTATAATATAATTACCAGAAATTGCCACTGAAACGCCAAATACGTCATCCAAACTTGTACTATATGCATTAGGATTATTCAGTGTCCATACAAGTTGACCTGTTGTAACATTGTAGATATATGCTTTACCTGAGAGTGTTCCACCGGAGTCATCTTCACCATATGCACCAACAATAGCATAATTACCTGATATTGCAACAACATGACCAAAATTATCATCTACACTTGTACCATAAGTATTAGGATTATTCAACGTCCATACTAGTTGACCAGTTGTGACATTGAAGATATACGCTTTACCTGAAGATGTGTTTCCATCATCTTCTTGATTTGCACCCACAATCACATAATTGCCAGATACGTCAACTGAATTGCCAAAATAATCATCAGCCCTAGTGGATGCAATAACAGGAGCAGTAACTCTGCCGTACGGAAGCCCAGTGTCTAGTTTGAAACTGTATACAGCACCTTGAAGCTGTGAGTTGTTTACAACGGGATCTTCAAGATGCGCTCCAACGAATGCGTATGTTCCAGATACCGCGACAGAGTATCCAAATTGATCATTAGAACTCGTACTGTACGCATTAGGATTATTCAATGTCCAAACTAATGCACCAGTTGTGACGTTGTAGATGTATGCTTTACCAGAATCTGTACCTCCAGCATCATCTTCGCCGTTTGCACCAACAATAGCATAATTGCCAGATATTGCAACTGAAGTTCCGAAATAATCATTTAATCCTGTGCTATAAGCATTTGGATTGTTCAACGTCCAAACTAATGCACCAGTTGTGACGTTGTAGATGTATGCTTTACCAGAATCTGTACCTCCAGCATCATCTTCATTTGGTACACTAACAATGGCATAATTACCTGATATTGCTACTGGATTGCCAAAAAAGTCGTTAGTGCTTGTACCATAAGCATTAGGATTATTCAGCGTCCATACTAGTTGACCAGTTGTGACATTGTAGATGTATGCTTTACCGGAACTTGTTCCACTGGAATCATCTTCGCCCACTGCCCCAACGATAGCATAATTACCAGATATTCCCACTGTGCTTCCAAAATAATCGCTCTGATTCGTACTATAAGCATTAGGATTATCCAATGTCCACACTAATGCTCCTGTTGTGACGTTGAAGATATATGCTTTACCCGAATCTGTACCTCCAGCATCGTCTTCATTTGAAGCGCCAACGATAGCATAGTTACCTGATATTGCTACAGAATCACCAAAATAGTCAAGCGAACCTGTACTATATGCATTTGGATTATCCAGTGTCCATAGTAATTGACCTGTAGTAACGTTGTAGACGTATGCTTTGCCGGATGTTCCGCTTTCTCCGGATGCACCAACGATCATATGCGTTGATGTCATTGATATTGATTTTCCAAAATTGCCGCTAGAACTAGTTCCATATAAACTATAAAGTAACTTCATAGTTTGTTGATCATAAACATGTACTGCACCAACTAAATTTGAAGTTGATGAAGATGGAGATAATCGTGATCCTACTGCAAAATACGTTTCATTCGCAGCAATTGCACCTCCAAACTGAGAAGCATTCAAAACATCATTAAAAGCATTCGGATTATCCAATTGAAATCTCAGCCCACCACCTGACGCATTCACATACGTTGCATCACTCATATTCACCCTAGACAAATAGAAATTCTTATTGTCGTCAATAGCTGTAGTGTTTTGTATTCTGATTGCCATGATTTCTCTTAGAAAATTGAGTTGCCGACTGTGATGATCTTGTCAAGATATGTTTGGTTTGTCACTGAGAATATGTATGCTTTGCCAGAAGATGAGCCGCCAGAATCATCTTCTTGCCATACACCAACGATAGCATAGTTGTCCGATATAGCTACAGATTCTCCAAAATAATCATTCAAACTTGTACTATAAGCATTAGGATTATTAAGAGTGTATAGTAATTGACCTGTTGTGACATTATAAATGTATGCTTTACCTGATGTCGTTCCAGATGAATCAGATTCTTTAATTGCAGCAACTATTGCATAGTTGCCTGATATTGCAACTGAATAACCAAATTCATCACCTCCACTTGTACTGTAAGCATTGGGATTGTTCAGTGTCCATAGTAACTGACCAGTTGTTACATTGAAGATGTACGCTCTTCCAGATTGCCCATCACCAGACACACTTTCTTCTTGTTGTGCTCCGACTATTGCATAGTTACCTGATATTGCAACTGATATGCCAAAATTATCAGCGCCAGTTGATGCATAAGCATTAGGATTATTAAGAGTGTATAGTAATTGACCTGTTGTGACATTATAAATGTATGCTTTACCTGAAGCTGCACCAGTGGCATCATCTTCTTTATAGACACCAACAATGGCATAATTACCAGATATTGCAACTGAGTTTCCAAAATTATCATCAGTGGGTAAACTATATGCATTAGGATTATTAAGAGTGTATAGTAATTGACCTGTTGTGACATTATAAATGTATGCTTTACCCGATTCAGTACCTCCAGCATCATCCTCAAAATATGCTCCAACAATAGCATAATTACCTGATATTGCAACAGAGCGTCCAAAATAATCACCTGAACTTGTACTATAAGCAGTTGGATTGTTTAATGTCCACACTAATGCTCCTGTTGTGACGTTGAAGATATATGCTTTACCTGATTCAGTACCTCCAGCATCCTCTTCAAATGACGCACCAACAATAGCATAATTGCCTGATATTGCGACTGAAGATCCAAATGAGTCGTTTGCGCCCGTACTATATGCATTAGGATTATTAAGAGTGTATAGTAATTGACCTGTTGTGACATTATAAATGTATGCTTTACCTGAAGCTCCACCGGATGCATCATCTTCATATGAACCCACTATTACATAATTGCCTGATATTGCAACTGAATATCCAAATTGATCATCTTGACTCGTACTATAAGCATTAGGATTATTCAAAGTCCACACCAACTGCCCTGGCACATACGCAGTCTGAAACGCTTTGTCTGCAAGAAAGTTTACTGTTGTTCCATTTGAGAATTCAATCTCTTCTACATATCGGAAATCTGTGGTTGGTGCTAGGGTAAAGATGTATGCTTTACCAGAATCCGAGCCACCCGCATCATCTTCAGCACCAGTTCCGAAAAAATGATCTGATGATGAAGAAACTAAAACATAATTTCCACTTATACTTAATTTTGCTCCAAAAGAATCGCCAGCACTTGTACCATAAGCATTAGGATTATTCAGTGTCCATACTAGTTGGCCAGTTGTAACGTTGAAGATATATGCTTTGCCTGAGCCGGATCCAGCATCATCTTCCGAACTTGCACCAACGATAGCGTAGTTACCAGATATTGCAACTGAACTACCAAAATAATCAGATTGACCAGAACTATAAGCAGTAGGATTGTTCAGTGTATGAACTAATGCTCCTGTTGTGACGTTGAAGATGTATGCTGCACCGGATTGTATAGTGCTGCCACCAAAATTATCTTCACTCATTGCGCTAACTATAGCATAGTTACCTGATATAGCTACAGACCATCCAAAATTATCGCCCTCGCTTGTACTATATACATTGGGATTATTCAAAGTCCATACTAGTTGACCTGTCGCGACATTGAAAATATATGCTTTACCTGATACTAGTCCTGATGTATCATCTTCTCCCCATGTACCAATAATAGCATATTGACCAGATATCGAAACTGAAATGCCAAATTGATCACCAGCACTCGTACTATATACATTTGGATTATTCAATGTCCATAGTAATGCACCTGTTGTGACGTTGAATATATATGCTTTACCCGAGTTTGTTCCTCCGGAGTCGTCTTCTTGATGTGCAGTAACTATAGCATAGTTACCTGATATTGCAACTGAATAGCCAAAATTATCACTTTCACTCGTACTGTATGCATTAGGATTATTCAATGTCCATACTAACTGACCAGTCGTGACATTGAAGATGTATGCTTTACCTGAAGTTGTACCTCCAGCATCATCTTCATTTTTTGCACCGACTATAGCATAGTTGCCGGATATTGCAACTGAACTACCGAAATAATCAAACTCTCCTGTACTGTATGCATTAGGATTATTCAATGTCCATACTAACTGACCAGTCGTGACATTGAAGATGTATGCTTTGCCTGAAATTGATCCTCCAGCATCATCTTCAAATAATGTACCAACAATAGCATAGTTGCCTGATATTGAAACTGATTGGCCAAAATTATCACCAGCACTAGTGCTATACGCATTCGGATTATCCAACGTCCACATCAAAGCGCCAACACCACCCACAGGTTCTCCAAGAACCACACCACCCGTCGTGAAAGATGTTCCGTCTGCGAAATTGACTGAAGCTACATTCGTTCCTGTTCTTGTATCTTCAATGATTGTATTGCCGCTTACTTTGATAGCCATTTGTATTTTCCTTAAGAAACCATTTGCACTAGTCTATCTAGATATGTCAAATCACGCACTGCGAATAGGTATGCTTTGCCGGATGATGTGCCATTTGCATCATCTTCTGAGTTTGCCGATACTATGGCATAGTTGCCAGATATCGCCACTCTATCACCAAAAAAATCATCTGTGCCAGTGCTGTAAGTATTTGGATTGTTTAGTGTACAAAGCAATTGTCCAGTAGTTACATTAAATATGTATGCTTTACCAGAATATAAACCTGCAACATCACTTTCCGCATTTGCACTAACAATAGCATAGTTACCATCTATTGCAACTGAAGATCCAAAACTATCACTAGCACTTGTACTATAAGCATTAGGATTATTCAATGTCCATAGTAACTGACCAGTTGTGACGTTGAAGATATATGCTTTACCTGAAAATGCGCCTCCACTGTCTTCTTCATAGTTTGCGCCAACAATAGCATAGTTACCATCTATTGCAACTGACCATCCAAATTGATCTCCCTCACTTGTATCATAAGCATTAGGATTGTTCAGTGTCCAAAGTAATGCACCAGTCGTGACGTTGTAGATGTATGCTTTACCTGAACCAGTTCCTCCAGCATCATCCTCACTTCTTGCTGCAACGATAGCATAATTGCCAGAAATAGATAATGAAGATGAAAAAATGTCACCATCACTAGTGCCATATGCATTAGGATTGTTCAGTGTCCAAAGTAATGCACCAGTCGTGACGTTGAAGATGTATGCTTTACCTGAAGATGTTCCTGTGGAATCATCTTCTGAAGATGCACCAACAATAGCATAATTACCTGATATTGCTAAAGTTGATCCAAAAGCATCACTAGCACTTGTACTATATACATTAGGATTGTTCAAAGTCCACACTAATTGACCTGTTGTGACATTATAGATGTATGCTTTGCCTGAATTAAATCCGGAAGGATCATCTTCAACTGCTGCGCCAACGATAGCATAATTACCGGATATTGCAACTGAAGCACCAAATTGATCATTTTGCGCAGTGTCATAAACATTGGGATTATCCAATGTCCAAAGTAATGCACCAGTCGTGACGTTGTAGATGTATGCTCTACCAGACTCCGTTGCTCCGGATGAGTCTTCTCTCCACGTCCCAACAATGGCATAGTTTCCGGATATGGATATTGATGTGCCAAATCTATCATCTTGACTCGTACTATAAGCATTCGGATTATCAAACGTCTTCAACAAAGCGCCTGCAGGCGCACTCTGTTGCAAGAGTTTATTTGGCAGCAGAGTGTTCTCAGGTATGAAAGTGGTTCTTGGAGTGTCTTGGACGTATGTTGTCGCGTCTGTGAGTTTGTAGATGTATGCTTTGCCTGAACCAGTGCCTCCAGCATCATCTTCTTGATATGCGCTAACGATAGCGTAGTTGCCAGACAGCGACACAGAATAACCAAAATTATCATTCAAACTTGTACTATATGCATTAGGATTGTTCAATGTCCATACAAGTTGACCAGTTCTAGCGTTAAATATGTATGCTACGCCAGAGTTTCCTCCTCCAGCATCATCTTCTTGATATGCACCAACTATAGCGTAGTTTCCTGATATTGCAACAGAAGAACCAAACTCATCGTTTGTATCTGTAGTGTTTGAATTTGGATTATTCAGTGTCCATAGAAGTGCTCCTGTGGAAACGCTGTATATCTTTGCGCCAACCATTGCGTAAGTGTCTGATATGTCAACTGAGGCTGGAAAAATGGAATTACTTAATCCATAAACTAATGCTCCTGTTGTGACATTAAAAACGTAAGCACCAACATTAGATCCTCCAGCATCTTCACCTAGTGCTCCAACGATAGCGTAGTTGCCTGATATTGCAACCGAATAACCAAATTGATCATTATCGCTAGTGCCAAAGTAGTTAGGATTGTTCAGTGTCCATACCAATGCGCCAGTTGATACATTAAAGATATATGCTTTGCCTGAAGATAATCCTCCAGCGTCATCTTCATCGGACGCACTCACAATCGCGTAATTTCCTGATATCGCCACGGCTCTAACAAAGTTGTCGCCCGCGACTGTGCTATATGCGCTTGGATTTGTTAAAGTTTGAACTAGTGCGCCAGTCGTGACATTGAATATGTGTGCGGTTGCCTCTCCAAATGCACCAACTATCGCATAATTACCTGATATTCCAACTGACCAACCAAATTGATCATTTGTTCCCGAGCCATATGAGTTTGGATGATTCAGTGTCCATACTAATGCACCTGTTGTGACGTTAAAGATGTATGCTTTTCCGGAATTTGTTCCAGAAGCATCAGATTCAAGCCACGCACTGGCAATTGCGTAGTTACCAGATATTGCAACTTTATAACCAAATTGATCATTTAGACTTGTGCTATACGCATTCGGATTATTGATCGTCTGAGTCAACTCAGCACCTTGGAAGTAATTCACAGACTGTGTGTATCCGCCCGTTGCGTTCATGTCAAGAGGCACATTGTACTGCTGAGTTGGTTGTGCTAGGTTGAAGATGTATACCTTTTGATCATTATTAGGATTATTTCCAAAAATAACATAGTTATTTGATATTGAGACAGTTTGACCAAAATAGTCTTGCGCAAAAGGACTAGGATTATTCAACGTCCATAGTAATCTACCGGTATTAACACTAAAAACATATGCTATGCCAGAGTTGAACTCATTATTAGATCCTTCTTCAGCATATGCGCCAATAACAGCATAATTACCTGATAATGATACGTTCCATCCAAAAGAATCACTTGCACTTGCACCATAAGCATTTGGATTATTCAGTGTCCAAAGCAAAGCACCGGTTGTGACATTGAAGATGTATGCTCTACCGGAATTTTCTCCAGATGAATCGTCTACACCCAATGCAGAGACTAAAGCATAATTACCCGATATTGCTACTTTTCTGCCAAAGGCATCGCCCGAAACACCGTTAGGATGGTTCAGTGTCCAAAGCAAAGCTCCAGTTATAACATTGAAGATGTATGCTCTACCGATTCCGACTCCTGTAGTAGAATCTTCTTCATATGCGCCTACGATAGCATAATTATCTGATATTGCTAAAGTTGATCCAAAAGAATCACTTGCACTTGTACCATAAGCATTTGGATTATTCAGTGTCCAAAGCAAAGCACCAGTTGTGACATTGAAGATGTATGCTTTACCAGATATGGTACCGCCAGTATCATCTTCTTGATATGCACCAACAATAGCATAATTACCTGATATTGCCAATGCGTATGCAAAATAATCATTCGCACTTGTGTCATATGCATTAGGATTATTTAATGTCCAAAGCAAAGCGCCGGTTGTGACACTGAAAATGTATGCTTTACCAGATATGGTACCACCAGCATCATCTTCTTGATATGCACCAACGATAGCGTAGTTACCTGATATTGCAACTGGATCTCCAAATGAGTCTCCGAGACTTGTACTGTATGCATTTGGATTATTCAATGTCCATACTAATGCACCTGATCTAACATCAAAAATATACGCTTTACCGGAATTACCTCCTCCAACATCAGCCTCATTTGGCGCGCCAACTATAGCATAGTTTCCATCTATTGAAACCGAATAACCAAATCCATCAGAAACACTTGTACCATAAGCATTAGGATTATCCAAAGTCCATATCAACTGATCACTGCTGCCGATGTTGCCTACTTTGTCAGGCACTCCGTTGAGTCTTAGTTGCTCTACGTTTGTGAGTTTGTATACATCGTTCACTGCGAAGATGTATGCTTTACCTGAAGAAGTTCCTCCAGAATCATCTTCAAGATATGCACTAACTATAGCATAATTTCCTGATATTGCAACAGCATTACCAAACGCATCACTCGTACTTGTACTGTATGCATTTGGATTATTCAATGTCCACACTAACGCACCAGTTGTAACGTTGAAGATGTATGCTTTGCCAGAAGTTGTACCTCCAGCGTCATCTTCAGACGCAACTCCGACTATAGCATAGTTACCTGATATTGAAACTGATCTTCCAAATAAATCATTTGCACCTGTACTATAAGCATTAGGATTATTCAGCGTCCATACTAGTGCACCAGTCGTGACATTATAGATGTATGCTTTACCGGAGTCTGCGCCTCCAGAATCATCTTCGTAATATGCACCAACTATTGCGTAGTTGCCAGATATTGCAACAGATCCACCAAAATAGTCATTGATAGTAGTATCATATGCATTAGGATTATTCAGTGTCCATAATAATTGACCAGTTGTGACGTTGTAGATATATGCTTTACCTGAGTTTCCTCCTCCAGTATCATCTTCACTCCAAGCACCAACTATGACATAATTATCTGATATTCCTACTGACCAACCAAATGAGTCGCCAATACTTGTACTATAAACATTAGGATCATCTAATGTCCATAATAATTGACCAGTTGTGACGTTGTAGATATATGCTTTACCCCCATCAGCTTCCACATATGCGCCAACTATAGCATAGTTGCCAGATATTGAAACAGATCCACCAAATTGATCATTATTACTTGTGCTAAAAGGATTAGGATTATTCAATGTCCATAGTAGTTGACCAGTTGTGACATTGTAAATATATGCTTTACCAGAAGTAAAGCCTCCAGAATCATCCTCAGCATATGCACCAACGATGGCGTAGTTGCCTGATATTGCTAACGATGAAGCAAAATAATCATTCGCACTGGTATCATATGCATTAGGATTATTCAGTGTCCATAATAATTGACCAGTTGTGACGTTGAAGATGTACGCTTTACCTGAATCTGTGCCAGAAGTATCATCTTCTTGATATGCACCAACGATAGCATAATTACCTGACATTGCAATTGTGCCGCCAAATTGATCATCTTGACTCGTACTGTAAGCATTAGGATTATTAAGTGTCCATACCAACTGCCCACGCGCATACTTGCGCACAGCACCAAGCCCACCAGCGGTACTCAAACCAGCGTTAGTGGTATTACTTCCACCGAAGTATACTGAATTTACGTTTGCAAAGTTGCGATTGTCGTCAATTACAACGCTGCCAGGAACTCTTATAGCCATCTTCGCTCCTTTCTAAAGAACTCGGCTTTTTATTATTTATTTTGCAGCAATGATAGACTCTAGTTTTTCTATTCGTGCATTCTGCTCTTTGATTGTTTGGATTAGAAGACCAACTAGTGCGTCATAGTTCACGCTCTTTTCGCCAGACGAAGATGTTCCCACAACTTCAGGAATGACTTGCTCAACTTCTTGCGCAATCACACCGATGGATGCTTTGCCCGTGTCTTTCCAATTAAAAGAAACGCCACGAAGTCTCAGTGTCTTTTCTGTTGCATCTGCAAGTGTTGCGATGTTCTCTTTCTTTGTCTCATCAGACAATGAGTTGAAGTTTGTCGCATTCAACTGACCTGTGCTTGGATTGAAGTATAGCTTTGTTGATGATGTATATGCTGCTGTCCATGCACCAGATGTCGCTGTAGCCATTCCAGGATAATAGCCATCGCTGTTTGTTGTCGTATCGTTTGTTATTGTTGCACCAGCGACAACAGTCTGCCATGTTGCATTTCCCGATGCATCAGACTGAAGATACTTACCTGCGCCTGGAGTGCCTGCGTTTGGAAGTCTGACTGTAGATCCACCGATGACTGTTGTGCCAGTAGATGTTCCAATGTTGACAGTCTTCGCACCTGCGGCACTTGATCCTAAATTCAAAGTACCTGTTGTTAGACCACCACCAATCGTGATGCTTCCTGTCGTGATATCAGGATATATTGTTGGTGTAGCGGCTGCACCAGTTATGGAATAATGTGCGTCTGTATAGAATCTTGTTGCATACAGATAACCGCCATAGTTCAGTCTTGTTGTGCCAGATGGCGCTGTTGAACCACCATCAAGTTGACCAGCTGCTGCTGTGGTGCCATTGTATTGAACAAAACCTATGGAAGTTGAACCAGCAGTAAACGATGCTGCTGTTCTTACTGTGGTGTTAGTTACAATTTCAGCTTGAGCATTTGCTAGTGTCTTTGGTCTGATAAAGCCGTCGGATGCAGTTTCAACATAATAGTGAGTTGCTGCTGTTGCAGTATCTCCAGTTCCCAAAACATTCATTGCAGTGGCATACAAATATCCACCAAAGTTTAGTCTTGTTGTGCCAGATGGATTTGTTGATCCGCCGTCCCACTGACCTGTTGTTGCTGTAGTGCCATTGTAAGTAACAAAAGATGCAGATGCAGATCCAGCTGTAACTCCGGAGCCTAAGAAATTTGTCGCTGTAATAGTTCTTCCAGCAAAGTCACCATTGGCATCTCTAGAGACAATCGTTAACGCTCCGTTAGCTGATGCTACAGTTTGCCACGTAGGTGCTCCTGCAGCACCAGAAATCAATGCTTGTCCAGCTGTTCCTGCTGCGGTTCCACTTGCTGCACTAGTTGATGTAGCATACAATATGCCACCAGCAGCAGTGAATGTTCCAAAACTCTTACCGTCAACAGAGTCTGCGTTTAGATTTGTGACTAGAGTGGTTGAAGCTACGGTGAATGGCGCAGTACCCGTTGCAACTGTAGATGTGTATGAGAGTGCAGATACGTTACCTGTTGAATTGATGTTAGGTAAAGCTATTGAACTACTTGTTGCAAACTGAAGTGAATCATTTCCATTGTCCGCAATGTTGCCAATGATAACTCTGCCGCTGTATCTTGCTAGTCTGACAACACCACTGTCGAAAACTTCAATTGAAGGAAGACCAGAGACATCGTTGACAGAAAAAATAGTTCCTGTGAGACTGTTCGTAATGCTGAATAATTGACCAGCAGAACCCTCAAACGAAAGTGTGCCGTTTGATGTAGGATAAATTCTAGCTTGAAGTGACTGAGGACCAAGAGTCGAGTCGGCACCGCTGAACGTAATCGTAGGCTCTGCTGTTCCAGATCCTACGCTAGGTGTAATGACTAAATTTTTATCTGAATTTGCCATGATTCTTTAGATGCCCCTAATTTGATGTTCTTGTATTTATTAGATGCCGAATCTAGAACGGAGTGAATTGAAGTTTGATCTAACTTCATTATCAGTCAAACATCTGGAATATATTCTACATGCACTCATGCTTCCTTGAAGTGCATAAAAATTGCCGCCTGAACTATATCCACCCATGATCGCATTCACATTGAATACAGTTGATGTTGCAGCTACCGTGTTCAGTAGAAATCCATTGACATAGAATCTGACATTTCTTGATGTGTCTACTGTGACAGTAATGTTATGCCAATTTGTCTGAATGTTGGAAGTTGTGATAGTAGTAGAGTCTCTATAAGTGCCAGCATTTTCTCTGTATCTGACGTACCAATTATTTCCTGTTGTATTGTTGGTGTAGACCATAAGCCACTGAGTTGTCGCATTCTGCCCAGCTAAACTGTGAAATGTGGCTTCAGCACCACTTCTCAGTTTTACCCAGAACTCCATCGTGTATTCTGAAGTGTCTACAAACGATATCGGTGTTGTTGGTGTTAGATGAGACTGTTGAGTTGTTGTTGTTGCATTGGTGTCAAACTTCTCAGGATTTGTTGTGTATCTTGCTGTACCGGTGAACGTAAAGTTATTGTTTGAAAGACTCATGTCAAACACAGTCTTTGCTCTTGACGTTCTTGTCGTTCCTGTTGTTGCAGTCAATGGTGTTGCGTTTACACCAGGTTCAACTTGAACGCCCCAAAAGTCGATGACTGCGTTTGTTGTGCTGTCAGACAATAGATCAATAAAACTTTTTGACGTAGCAGTAGGAACGCCCGATGTCTCAATTCTGACCCATGTGTTTGCGACAAGTGATGGTCCGTAATTGTTTGATGGGCTTCCGTCGTTTAGATCAGTAGACAATGTGCCTGGACCAAACGTTGGTGTTTTGAGTCTAGCATAGAAGCTACTTACGTAACTGTCTGTGCCGTTAGGCGTGAATGCAGGAAACAGAACACGAATCAAAGATGGACCAGTGTTTGCGCATGTGACTCTGATTGCGGTGTTTGTGCCATCGGGCGCATCTACACCAGTTCTAATAGTTGTGTTTGCTGGAAAATAGCTTCCCCAATCACCAGCCACATATGATGAATTTGCGATGTAGTTGACGCCACCAAAGCACTTAGTATTCTCGGCGTCAATGCTAAGGATCAGATTGTCGGTGACTGCTCTAGTGCCCGCATGAATACTCATATTCCATACCTCGATCTCGTTGCATTGAAATTCTGACGAATCTCATCTGAAGACAATACTCTGTTGTATATACGAACTTGAGACAGGTTTCCGGAAATACTATATGAAGCATCACCAGCCCAAGGAGAAGAAAAGTCATAATTACTCATAATTACTATTGGAAGATTTGAGTTTCCACTAGTAGGAGTATTATTTGTTATATTATGATCCGTGAAATCTGCATGTATTTTGCCATTTCTATATAATGCAAATTGATCTGAATTTATAACCATACATACTTGTTGCCAATCATTACTAGCTAATGACGCATATGATAATGCTTTAGCTTGGGCGCCTATTTGAACAAAAATATTATCGTGTTGTATTTTCCAATTAGTCTCACTTACATTCCATCTTTTTCTAATATAAGTATCATTTAGACCATTTTCACTACTTTTGAGAAAAAACTCAACAGTCATTGCATTCATTCCAGAGCCACTTGGTGTCCATACAAATCTATTTGATGGACTAGGAATATGAATTCTATCATTCAAACCATCAAATACTAGTGAACCTCCATTCGCAGATGAAAATGTTGGTCCATCTTCAAGAGATGCATTGTAAGAATTTCCACTCAAATCTGTCCATGTTGTTCCTGAGCCAGGATAACTTCTAGTGTTTCCGGCATCTAAACACAATATTAAACCGTCTATACTAATTCTAGGAGAATGATGCAGACCCATGATTAGATTCCATATCTGCCGCGAAGGGCATTGAAATTTTGCAGTACCTCAAATGCAGATAACTCTTTAGAATAAACTTTAACAACTGGAATAGTACCATTCGTGAAAAGGGTTTGAGTTGCATCTGAACCTATGCGTATATTTCCTGATGGAAAATCTACCGCTCTCTCACCAGTTCCTTTTAATGCGCCATTGACATAAAATCTTGCGCCATTTGTTGAACTATTTGTTGCAATAACATGATAGTATACGTTAGCTGAATATGTTATTCCAGTTGCGCTAGTTTGTGTAGATGGCGGTGATGCATCAAAAGGATTGTAATGAAAATTCAATTCAGATGATGCCAATCTAACTGTAAATGTTCCTGTTCCCGACACGCTAATAAATCTTTGTTCGCCAGTTAATAAATTTAATTTTACCCATGCTTCTATAGAGTATGATGATCCAGAAATGATGCTAGGTGTAATAATACTGTTGTTGCTTCCATTGAAACTAAATGTATTATCACTATCATATGTTAGACTATTAGCAGTGATGGCGTTTCCACCAACCATATCTAAGATCGCTTGAGTATTTGATCTTGTCTCGTTTCCATTCAAAGGCGCGACTGCTATATTGTCTTTAGTTAGCATTGCGCCACTTAAATAGTAACGAACGTTTGCATTAAATCCAGTGAATCCAATCAGACTTATATAACTGTTTGTTCCTGTTCTTGTTCTTGATATTCTGTACCATCCATTTCCCACATCTTCTATTGTGCCAAGTTCATTACCATCAGAAGTTGGATAGTACATATACACACCCATAGAAGTGATTGTATGGCGAGTTTCTGCTCTAACATAACAACTGAATGTCCAAACAGTGGATGTTGTACTTGTTCCTCCAACTATATCATCTGATTGTAAATAACAATTTAGACTTGTTCCTGGACTCCATAAAAAAGTTTTTAATCCTCTATACATTAGATTAGGATCAGTGATTTCAGTATAGCCCTTGACGAATTGTGTTTGATCTGGTCCATCGCCGCCCCACGTAGGCGTAGTGTTTATATAATTCGTCGCTGGTGCTCCTTTCCACGACTTTTGCGTGTTTGCCATGTCATAACAGAAGACAAGTCCATCTGTAACGACTGTAGGATTATAGTTGATACCCACGATTATCCCTCAAATTCTACAACCAACTTCTCAACGTCCTTACGTTCTGCGTATATTGTATAGAAGCAATCGATAGGACCATCAGACTCATTGCCAAGGAACACAGCATCTGGCTGAATGCTGCTGACGTAAATGTTCTGATGTCTACCGATTGGTGTTATGTTCACTGTGATTGTGTCTGGATCAACTAGACCAGACCAGTAGTCTGGAAGAATGATGTATCCTGTCTTGTTGCGCCCACGAACGTAAACACCAAGTTCTGGACCTTCCAGAGAGCCGTAGCGCAGAAGCATTCCTTCTTTTGTTGGGTGTTTGATAATGAAGGACTTGCTGATAGCGTTCAGAGCACCACCGATACCAACACCACCAGTAACGATCAAAGCACCGGTTGAAGTTGAAGTTGATGCTGTCGAATTTGTGATAGTGACTGCGTTCGCTGTGATCACATTTGTGCTGAAAGATCCATTAGCATCTCTTGCGACAATCGTTGATGCACCGTTAGCCGATGATGCGTTTGTAGCAGAAACAGGAACGTTAGTCAACAAAGCACCAGAGCCAACAAATGTTGTTGCAGTAACAACATTAGCAGCAAAAGAACCATTCGCATCTCTTGCGACGATTGAGCTAGCACCGTTTGCGGATGATGCGGTTGTCGCTGAGTTAGGAATATTTGTCAGTGATGCACCAGAGCCAGAGAATGTTGTGGCTGTGATGGTTCTTCCAGCAAAGTCACCGTTTACATCTCTAGCAACAATGGTAGATGCACCATTGGCAGAGTTTGCTGTTGTTCTGGCGTTAGCTAGAGTTCCAGTAGAGATGTTTCCTGCATTTATTGCGGTGATAGATGCACCAGAGCCTGAAAGATTTGTCGCAGATACTGTTGTTGCTGTGACCACATTGGCTGCAAAAGAACCATCAGCATCTCTTGCGACAATCGTAGATGCTCCGTTTGCGGAATTGGCTGTTGTTCTGGCGTTAGCTAGAGTTCCAGTAGAGATGTTTCCTGCGTTTATGTTCGTTACAGAAGAGCCGTCACCAACAAAAGGTCCAGAGAATGTTAATGCTGTAATAACGTTAGCTGTAAAAGAACCATTGACATCTCTCGCAACAATGGTAGATGCTCCATTGGCAGAGTTTGCTGTTGTTCTGGCGTTAGCTAGAGTTCCAGTAGAGATGTTTCCTGCGTTTATGTCTGTTACAGATGCACCATTTCCAGAGAGAGTTCCACTCACACTAGTAGCGGAAACTGTTGTCGCAGTAACCGCATTGGCTGCAAATGAACCATTCGCATCTCTAGCAACAATGGTAGATGCGCCATTAGCTGATGCTGCCGTCGTTCTAGCGTTGGCTACAGTTCCAGAAGAAATGTTGGAACCATTCAGCGAAGTCAGTGATGCGCCAGAGCCAGAGAATGACGTTGCTGTGACTACGTTAGCAGAGAAAGACGCATTTGCATCTCTAGCCACGACTTTAGATGCTGTTGATGCATCTGTGGCATCAACAGCCCAAGTGGTAGCTGTGCCGCCATTGAAGTTTGAGCCAGTTAGATATGTGCCTCGTGTTAGAGTCTGTGTTGTGTTTGCTGTCACTGTAATGTCAGCAGAACCATTGAAAGAAACACCGTTGATATTTCTAGCAGTCTGAAGTGTAGTTGCTGTAGTTGCATTACCAGTCAAGCTAGCGACAACCACTCTAGCAACAAAGTCTCCATTTACATCTCTAGCAACAATCGTTGACGCGCCGTTAGCTGATGCTGCTGATGTTCTTGCGTTATCGATTGTTCCAGAAGAAATGTTAGACGCATTCAAAGAAGTTAATGACGCACCAGAGCCAGAGAATGTTGTGGCTGTGATGGTTCTTCCAGCAAAGTCACCGTTTACATCTCTAGCAACAATGGTAGATGCACCATTAGCTGATGCTGCGGACGTTCTAGCATTAGCAATAGTTCCTGACGCAATGTTGGATGCGTTTAGATTTGTAAGTGCAGCACCATCACCCGAATGAGTTCCACTGATGTTTGTTGTTGTGACATTTCTAGCAGTGAAGTCACCATTTGCATCTCTAGTAACAATCAAACTTGCGCCATTTGATGAGGATGCTGTTGTTCTTGCGTTAGCAATTGTTCCTGTAGCTACGTTAGAACCGTTGATGTTAGAAATTCCAGCACCATCGCCAACCACAGGTCCCAAGAATGTTACAGCCGTGATGTTTCTAGACGCAAAGTCGCCGTTTGCATCTCTTGCAACAATTGTAGATGCACCATTAGCAGAGTTGGCTGTTGTTCTTGCGTTAGAAATTGTGCCAGTTGCAATGTTTGCTGCATTTAGATTTGATAGACCTGCTCCATCTCCAGATACAGCCGCGATTAGAGTTGACGCTGTGATTATTCTTCCCGCAAAGTCGCCATTCGCATCTCTTGCAACGATCAAGTTTGCGCCATTGGCTGATGATGCTGTTGTCCTAGCGTTTGCTACTGTGCCAGATGAGATGTTTGATCCATTTAATGAAGTCAGTGATGCACCAGAACCAGAGAACAAAACTCCAGTTATAACATTTCCACTGAATGAACCGTTTGCATCTCTAGCTACAATTGTAGTGCCGCCGTTTGCGGATGCTACAGTTTGCCATGTTGGTGCACTAGTGCCACCAGAGATCAATGCTTGACCAGCAGATCCAACTGTTCCAGATGCAATTGATGATGATGTGTCTGCGTAAATAATTGCACCTGAGCCGACAATAGCTCCGATGTCTTTTCCATCAACTTTATCTACGTTTAGATTTGGAACTACTGTTGTTGATGTAATACTAAATGGCGCAGTCCCCACAGCCAGTGTAGATGTGATTTGTCCAGATGATGATAGACGAGGAACACTTATTGTTCCTGTTCCGTTTGGAGTCAAAGAAATATTACCATTGACACCGTTCGCAATTCTGATAGTACCTGAGTTTGTTCCGTTGTTCGTGTTTAGAATCAGGTCGCCTGTACCCCATGTTGTCAGATTAGCATTTACGTTTTGATCACCAATTCTGATCACATCGCTGTTCAATAGAACAGATCCTGTACCATTAGGCGCCAATTCTACGTTAGCATTTACACCATCGTAAATTCTGATAGTACCTGAGTTTGTGCCGTCGTTTGTGCTCAGAATTAGATCACCAGTGCCCAGTGTCGTCAACGATGCATCTGCGTTACCATCTCCGATTTGTAAAGTGTCTGACAATACATTCAGATGGCCAGTACCATTCGGAGAGATTTCTACGTTTGCGTTTACGCCATCGTAAATTCGAATTGTGCCTGAGTTTAGACCTAGATTTGTACTTAGAATCAGGTCACCAGTTCCCCAAGTTGTCAGATTGGCATTTACGTTCTGATCACCGATTCTAATGTTGTCTGTATTCAGTAAAACGTAACCAGTGCCGTTTGGCTCAATAGTTACGTTTGCGTTTACGCCTTGTCCAATGACAATGTTTCCTGAATTTGTTCCACTGTTTGTGTTCAGTGTAAGATTGTACGCACCAAATGTCGTTACGTTATTTGCGCGAACAGAAACTCTACCATCTACAGTGTTTGCGGAAATGGCATCACCGTAGATTGTTCCCAATCCATTCTCTAGATTGTTTACCTTAACAATTACTTGATTGGTAGTTGTTCTAAACTCATTGAATGTGTTTGAGAGTTGAACGGTGTTTATTGTCATTTGCTACCTGCCGTGATTTGAAGTAATAGACTTTTTAGTTCGCTAATTTCCGACTTGAGACTGGTAAACTCGCTTCTGAGTTTTTCAATCTCACTTGTTGATGCGCTCAAAGTTCTCATCTTGTTTCTCTGAATTTTATATCTCAATAGCGAGTCTGAGTCGCTATTGAGAATCGCTTTAGAATGTAAGTCTCTATGTGAGAATCCGTTCCTTGCTTCATTCAGTTCTATGTTTTCTGCCATTTTATGTCAATGCGATTGATTTCAGTCTCTTGATTCTAGGTGCAATAGCAGAGTTGTTGGACAAGAATACGATCTTGATTGCGAAGTATTTATAACCAGAATATGTACGATTGTCTGGAGTAGTGTACACGATTGAGTTGTACAGCAATTTATATGCAGTCGCGCCCGAAGTTGTTGCGCTGAATACGCTGTCCACAGTCAATGATGTGTTGTTTGCAATTGAAGAAACAACCCTATTGTCTGAGTTTACTCTAATCACATCACCGATTCCAAGTTCTTCTAGGAATCTAGTTGATGTGCCAGTTACTGTTGTATTTACACTGGAAACTGAAACAGTTCCACTCAGAACATTTGATCCACCAGACTTAATGATCTCTGGAACAATGTACTTCTCAGTCACATACTTTGAAGGATCTTCGTTGAATGTTACATTACCCTCAATAGGCATTTCCTGATAGAACTTGTCGTCAAAGGAATCGTTGTCTTCTTCACTCAATACCTTGTAGTAGACTTTGATGTCTGTACCAGCTGGACGATTGACGTCAACATAGACAACCAAATCATTAGCCTCAAAGCCGTCAGCCAATTCAACTCTTCTAGTGATGTATCTAGATTCGGATGCGTATGGTCCTGCTGGATTTTCTTCATTTGATGTTGTCAGTGCAACGTTTGCACCAGAAGCTGTGAAGTTTGTCGCAACGATCAGATGATTGTTGTTGGTAATCGACGCAACTCTTCTGTATTGCCCACCAAAAGACACATACTCACCGGCAGTCAACTCTGTCGTGAACGCTGTTCCATAACCAACAACAGTGTTTGATGATGAAGAGAAAGAAGCTGTACCAGAAACTACATCATATGTTGAGTTATTGATGTTGAAATCATAGACAATCGTCTGAAGTCTTTCTAGGTCAACAAATGGAGTGATGTTTTTGTTCTCTGTACTCAATCCAATATTCATTAGAAGAGACTTGACACCAGTTGATGTCTCTTGAGCAGAGTCAAGAACAAACTTTCTTTGTGTCAACTTGACAAGTTCAAGATTGTCAACTTCAATTGGATTTGAAAGCACAGCGGAACCATCAACAGTTCTAGCACTCATTGAAATTGAGGTGTTAACTGGCTTCAAAGAAGCAACGTTTGAGATGAAAGCTGAGAAAGGAATGTCAGCAGCAACAGGAAGATTCTGAAGTGATACCGTACCTGATGTTGAACCACTGAAATTGCCGATATAAATCTTGTACTTCACATCTTGTGACTGTCTGACAGACCAAGAATAGTCATTTGATGATGTAAACAATACACCAGCAGCAGGTTGCTTCTCAATACGAGGTGAATTGAATGTTCCAGAGATGTCAAGTTCACCCAACTCAGCAATCCAAAGTTCATACTCATCGCTATTGCCCTCAGGAATCACTGAGAAGCAATACTCATTGCCAGGCAACAGATAGATTGGACTCTGGAAAGTGAATGTTGTTGCTGATGTTCCGTTCACACTTGTTACAATAGATCCATTTTCAACATATGTTGTCGAGTCGCCGATTGCTTTTCTAGATGGAAGACCATTTTCCATCTCTCTAATCTGCATGTACACCTTACGTGATGCTGTTGCAGACTTTGTTTTGAAGTACAAATCGATTTTTGTGACAAAAATGCCGTATGGATAGTTCACATCGTCAACAAAGAAGCTCTGAGACAGAGGATTTCGTGATGCTGTACCAGAACTCTGCACTTGCTTGGTCACAGAAGACTTTTCTACGCTAGAAGCAAAGTTGATGTTGATTGGACGAGTGTTTATCTGTGATCCTGTAGAGATCAAAGACAATCCTTGAGACAGAATCAACGATTTTGCTGATGTTGTAGCAAAAGAATCTCTGTTCAGTGAGTCGTCAATCAGCTTGAACTCTCTTTGACCAACGGTGAAAGACTGAGGTTGCATTGTGAAAATGCCAGTGATCTTTCCTTGACTGTCTGCGTACAGAGTGCCAGTCGATGTTGTCGAGAATACAGATGCGCTAGGAGTCACTGATGAGTTTGCGTCCATCAAATTGAACACATCATTGACAGTCTTTCCAGATGCCAAATTGATTTGTGCGCAGTTTGCAGTGACTTCAGTTCCGTCTACGAATGCATACAGTCTTGAGTTTGGCTTCAAGCCAGTCACACTGAAAATGTAATCACGGGAGCGCATGTAGTGGTTAACTGAAACGTCAACAACTCTTGATTGAGTCTGCGTTTCTGTAGGACCAACTGAAATGCTTGAACTGATGAAATCGTATTGATTTGAAGACGATGTGTCAAAAATTCTTCCAACAGAAGTCTTAGAGACTGCGGCTTCTTGCTGGACAGGAACACCAACCCAACGAGTCTGCCATGAGTCTAGTTCTGTTTCCCATGCATTTGCCATCTGTCTCCAGTTGTCTGAGTTGCCCTCAAGGTCAACGACAAGGTTTCTTCCTGGATAGTTTGTTGTGTCCATCCAGTTGTCTGTAGATGGAAGCACTTGCATGACGCCAGTCCAATCGTAAGAAAGGTCTTGTGTCAGATTCAAAGAACCAGATGCATATGGATTTACGGAGAACTCTTCGTGTGTGTAGTTCAGAACTAGCTTGTTGCCTGCTGTTCTTGTTATACCAGAAGATGAAAGTGCATTGAAAGAAAGTGGCACTTGTCTCAAGTCAATCTCAGCCGTCGCGAACTTGTCTTGACGATTGATTGCGGTCTTTAGATCGCTATTGTTTACGTCTGCAACGTTGAAGCCAATGAATGGATCAACAAGAATACCGTTCTTGAATCTATCAAGACCATTGTCGTCCAGAATGGATGTGTCTGCGGCTTGCTTTTCCAGCAGATTCAAAGATGTGTAGTATTCAAGACGATTCACACGGTCTTCAATCTTACCAATGTCACGCATTGTGTATCTGCGATTCTTCTGTGGCTCTATAGTCACATCAACTGGTGAAGATGGATATGGAGGAATGCTTACAACCGCAAGATCAAGTGTTCCTGGAACAGATGGAGGAATCAATGGAGTTGGATAGCCTGGGCTACCATCAACAATACCAAACTCACCCTTGTCATTCAAGAACAGTTTAGCAATTCTTCCCTTGTAGATAGACAAGTCTGCGTCAAAATCTGAGAATGGCTTAGGAATGTGCAAACCGCCGACAGGCACTTGATATGTGCCGCCATCAACAGGATTCAATGTATTCAGCGTGTCATCCAACTTGCGCAGTCTGAAGTCCAGAGAATTTCTTAGGTCGTATGTGATACCAGTAACTGTACTTGTATAGACAGGAATTTCTGATGTGTTGATAGTTGTGCTTGTTTCATTCACATCGTCAATTGGATACGAGTCTACAGACAAGTAGCTTACGCCTTGAGATGTGTCATGACTGAAGTAGTCAAACACAACCAATAATCTGCCAGTTGGCACAGTTCCGATCTTAGGAGTAATTGTTGCGTGTTCGTATGTGTTATCTCTCTGACCATTGTCAAAGGTATAGAATGCAGTCACATCAGTGTTTGCTGTTGTAGGAACTTCAGTGAAACTAGAACTCTGATAAATTCCGCGCACACGATAAACGTCTGATCTTCCTAGGGAGTATGGACCAGATAGCAATCTTGGATGTGTATTTGCTTGAATGTAAACCTGATTGTTTGCAAAGAGAGTCTTCTTCATCTCTCTAGCATTAGCGCGGTTCAATGTCGCAATAACCTTAGCATTGAACGCTGTTGCAAAAGTCTCACGCAATTCGATTGTAACGCTTGTGCTTCCTGGAATTGTTACAGTCATCGCTCTCTGTGTACCTGGTGTGCCAACACCAGAAACGTTGATATATGATCCTGCAGGAAATGCTTTGTATGCAGTAACGCCAGATGCACCAGCTGTGTGATTGTTTGCTAGAGTCAACGATGTATCAGAGCCAATTGTTAACACTCTATGAATCTCTGCACCAATCTGGAGATAGTCACCAACGTTCACTCTTGTCGTGAATGCTGTACCGGATCCAGTTACTGCTGAAGTTCCTGCTGTAACGGACAGTGTTCCACTCAAACCAACTGAAGCAACCACCGTAGTGTTTGGAATGATGATATAGTTTTCATTCTTCTGTGTCGTTGACAATAGACCAGTACCAACGAAAGTTTCGTTGTTGTCGCCTGAAGAAATTGTAGCTACACCAGATGTCTGGAAAGAAACGTCAAACTCTTTCTTGAATGTGAAACCAGCTTCAACGTTGTTATCAATGTCTCGAATGGTTCTGATTGCAGTGTAAGGCAATGGGAAGATTGCGTTGTTGAAAGAAGATTCCTTCAATGAAGCATTTCCATTGTCATCAAGAATTACATCGCCAAATTTTTTGAAAAGTGGGTCAGAACCATCATAAATTCCTCTAACAGAAGAGAAGTTGTTTCCTGGATTCATAGTCACATCAAACAGATAGATTCTATATGATGCCGCTGGAGTGCCGGAAATACCACCTGAATACTCCACTGAACGGACTCTAGCTTCACCAATTTTCAATGCAGTGTTTACTGTTGTGCCAGAATATGTTCTAGCTGTCAGGGCGTCAAATGTAGAACTGTACAAGTCAACTTTTCTAGCTTGCATCAGATCCCATGAGCCAACAACATCATTGATCTCAACGTAGTTACCATAGTTCACCTGAGTCTTGTTCTGCTCAATATACTGAACGTCTAGACCCTTGTCTACATTTATGGTTTGCTTGGAGATGAATTCGTTTCTATATCCCTTGACATATGCAATGAAAGGATCGACTTCAAGCAACAACAAATTGGTGTTTCCGCCTTCGCTTGAAGCGTAGCGACCACCATTGTTGCCTTGAATCAAGTGCTCTCTGATTGTGATCTTTGGATTTGTTAGAGTGTAGTCGCCAGACTCTTCGTATGTTCTCTTAGAGATAACGTCTTCAATCTTACCCTCAATACCAAATGTCTTTTTCTTCTTGATTGTTCCGTTTTCAATTTCAGTAAGAGAGATGAATTCAGTCTCAGAAGTTTCTGCATTCAACTCTAGCTTTGTCAAAACGGTATCGATTTTGAATCTATCAGCACCAGGAGCTTGATAGTTCGGTGTTCCTTGAGCATTATCAACTAGAGACACATCGTCAATGTAGTCAACAAGAGACTTGGTTGGAACTACACCAACCTTGTATGATGGCGTGTTCTTGTACTTGTCTAGGATGATTGTCTGGTTTGTGTTCTTGACAAAATGACTTGCAACATATAGAACGCCGTCACCGACAGTGACCTTTGATCCTCTTGTGTAAGTTACTCCATTCTCAATGTGAGATGTCGCATTTTCTGCCACTGTGTTCGCAAAACTTCTAGAGCCAATCGCATCCAATGTGAATAGAGTTTCACCACTTTCAAACTCTTTAGACAGTCTCTTGTCTGAAACTGCCGAAATCAACATTGATGTTGTTGTTCCATTCACGTTTGGCGTTGTTGCTACATCGGATGTAGCAAAAGTGCCAGACACGTTAGAGACAAACACCTTGTTCAGTGTAGTGTCCCAATACTGAATCTCGGCATTTGCTGTGCCAGTTGTGATTGTGTTTCCACTTACCAAAGTGGATGGCGCGGTGTTGACTGTCAGAACAAGAGTGCCAGATCCCGTGTAGTTCACAAAGAGAGTCTTAGGATCAGTTCCTTCAACGTCAGTAGTTAAACCAACTCTAGCCTTCACTCCACTGTTTGAGCCTACAACATCTTTTCCAGAGAAGTCCTCAAGATCAACTTCAACTGAGTTATATTCGGAATCTAGTTTTGCATAAGGAAGATTTAAGTCTAAGCCCTGCTCACATCCATCTACAATGCTACCTTCTTTGAAGAAATAGTTACCAAATCTTTCTATTTGCTTCTGCGCAAGACTTTGCATCTGCGACAGTTCACGGGCTTGAACCGCGCGCCCTGGGCGAAATAAGACTCTGACGAACTTTTTGTCTTCGTCAAAGTCATCATAGTATGGTGATACATTAAAATCTAAACCGCCTGGATTTGACATTTCTTATCTTCCTAGTAAATTTTTAGAACTCTATGATCAGCTTGATGTCTTCTACTTGATCGGCTGCACGGGCTACAGAAACTCTGTTTTCCATATAGATAACGTCACCACTATATGGCTCAAGCCCAGGAGTGCTCACTGCTGTGATTGTTCCGTTTGCTGAAGGTCCAACTAGGTTTACACCGTTAGGAAATTCGAATGGCATCGGCAACGTAGTATATAGAGTGCTGTTTGCAGAGTCAAACTGAACAACGGTTGCTGTGTTTGATCCGTAAGTTACTGTTTCGTCTGCGGTGAATGTTGTGCCAACGATAGCAGTCAACGTATATCTGTATGTCTGTCTGTATACAGAAGACAATGCACGATTTGATGTTCCGTATGCATATGGATCAACAATCAAACCAATCTTTCTGAAGTCGTTTTCTGTTGAGAAGTTGCCAGATTCTGTACCATCAAGTCTAGTGTTCAACAACAAAAAGACTCCGCCCAACTCTTCAATTGGATTTGATCCATGACCACCCTTAGGACTTATCACAGCCTTAGCTGTAGCTTCGTTGCCTGGAGTTACACCACCACCAGAAACTGTGATTGTGGCTGTTGTGTATCCAGATCCTCTTGCAGTCACGTTGATCGCAGTTACTGCACCTGAACTAACAATTGCTGATGCTGAAGCACCTGTGCCATCTCCGATAATAGTAACAGTTGGAGTTGATGTGTATCCACTTCCGCCAGTCAGAACTCTAATGATATCAATTGAACCATCAATTGCAGACTGCTGAACGTCCCATTGTTGAGATCCATCGTCCGAAGTCAATAGCTTCACTGGAATATGGCTTGCAGTCAAAAACTTTAGCGCATCGGAAGTCGTGATGCTGAACATATACTTCCAAACGTATCCGTCAGCGGTAGTGATGGACGCTGTAGAAGTTCCTGTTGGCTTTACAGTAGATGGAACACCGCCGTTGTTGAATAGACACTTATAGACGTTGAAGTCGTCAGTGATGACATAGAATGTGTCTTGAAGAATGTTTGTTGTCGTGTCATCAAACTGAACATAGACCACACCAGAAGCCCAGTTATGTCTAGGAATAACGTGCGCAACATCGGATGCTTGAATTCTCTTTGCAGCAATCATGTCTCTCCATGGCGCAAAATTGGTATTTGAAGTTGCTGTTCCTGGAGATGGAGGATTCAACGGATCTGCATATTCTGAAACACCACCAATATAGAAGTAAATGATCGTGTTCGCTGGCTCATCAAGTGCTTCCTTGAATTGCGCTGCATTGTGAATTCTGAATTTGTTTGAAATTACTGCTGGCATGGCTTCCTTCTTCCAAAAGCGGTGATGTTGTATCTAATTATTTATAAAGCAAGGGCGTATAGATTTGCGTTGAATACATCGGACAGAGGCGCAACTTTAACAGTCAATACAGTATCCGATGTTATTGTATTGATCACAAACTTGTTATTTGCATATGCACCAGTATGATCAAGCACCACAAAACTATCACCAGCTGAAAAGTTATTCGCAAAGTCAGTTCCCAAACCAATTACTGTAGAATTTGATGAGTATACAGTTACTGTTCCAGGTAACTTAATATTTCTTTCAATCTGATAGTATACAGCTTCTCCGTACGGAGTCAGGAACGTATAGTATTGATATGTAGAGATAATTGAGTTTGCAATAGAGTTTGCTTGACCTGGCTTATCGTCAATAGGAACATCTGCATAGAATGAAAATTCAGATGAAAAGAAATTAAAGTCAACAACTTTTCTGACTATTAGATCCTCTATAGGTTCAACAATAATCGTCTTAATAATTTTGAATACATTCTCAATATTGATTGCATCGTCGGAACGCATCTTCAGATCCAAAGTATTGATGATTTGAATTTCACCAAATACTTCTAAACCTGCTGGGTGCAATAACTTCTTCAATACATTCTTATACTTCGAGATTTCAATACCACTTCGAATAACATATGAATACTCTTGATAGTAATAAGAATCTTGAATTCTCTTATAGTTTACTTTTCCGCTGTCGTCTTCGTAAACGCCAGAAGTGATACCAGATCCTTCAATAACTGCAACAACGTTTGCATTTTCTCCGCCTACGCCAACAGTATTAACAGTCGCTGTTGTGTAGTTTACGCCGAAGTTTACTGGCTCAAGTTTCTTGATAGCACCAATACCACCATAATTGTTTGCAGTATCTACTTGAACATTTGCGCTAGTACCTTGAAGACCAGTTACAACCAAATTACCACCAGCTCCAGTAGCAGTAGTTATTCCAATTGTTGGTAATGCATTTGCGTCATATGCACTACCGTAGTTTGTCATTACAATTCTAGCAATAGGACCTCTATTATACCAAGTTTCATACTTAATAATATCAAAGTTTTGTTCACTCATCAGTTTATCACCATTCTCAAAGTAAATATTTGAGTATGTGTTTGCTTCAACAACGGAAGCAATATGTGCAGCGGCGCCAATACCAGCTACTGATGTGAAAACTAATGAATCACCTACTGTATAGTTTATACCTGGATTAACAATTTGAATCAATCTATCTGTCAAAAGACCTAAACTAGCGATCTGAGTATCTACCAGAGTAACTGTTGGTTCTTTGAAATAGTTTTCTCCTCTGTTTACCACAGTTATCTCAGATATTTCACCAAGAGTATATGTGTTTCCAGATACAGTTACATTATATGAATTAGCTAGTCCAGTAACTATAACGGCTAGATTACTACCCTCTGTTCCACTATTATCAATTATTGCTTGCGTTCCTACTCTATATCCATGACCAACAGTATTGACTTTGATAGAATCAATACCTGATCTATAGATATCAGTTACTTGTGCTACAGCCTGTTCACCGTCGCCAGTAACTGTCAGAAAGTCTCCTGGATAATATCCAGAGCCAGAATTTACAATCTGATAATCTGAAACAAGACCATATAGAGTAGCTTCAAGTGGAGTTGGAGTAAGGTCAGCAATATCGTATATTATTTCTCCTGCCGCAAATATACCTGAAACAAGAGATAGATTCATTTCAGCCAAGTATGTGGAACCAATGAATACCTTTTTAATATTCGTTACGTTTGCGATGGCTCCACTAGTTCTTCCACGAATTGTTTTGAATAGAAAATTGAATATCTCATTAGAACCAGGATCTGCTGATATGTCTGCGCGAATAATAGTCTGCTTTGAGTAATTACCATCAGATACGCGAAGAATCTCATCACCAGGATATGTAATTTCAATATCTTGATCATAAAGGGTTTTCATGAAATAAGCATACGCTTGTTCCTGCCCCTTAGACAAATAGAAATCTCTGAGTCTCTTTGCTAAATCTCTTTTATTACCAGAATAAGATGCTGGAATTGCATAATATAATTCGTCTTTTAGATACTTTTCAAACTGATCAATACTCTTAGACAAGTCTCTGTAATTGGTCAACTGTGCAGTATGACGGAGAATATTGTCTTTAATCGACACCAATCTAGCTTGAGCACCACTTGTCTGCCCAACTAATGTTTCAAACAACTCAAATGGGCGAGTGCCAGTGACAAATACAATGAATGTAGTATTTGAATTCTTTAGTTGGCTGATTGTCGCAGATGTTTTACTTACTTGACCAAGGAGTGCTTCACCCTTTACAAATGTGCCAGAGATAATCTCTACAGTAAACTCTGTAGTATGCATCCATTCGTAATAAGCCTTTAGAAACTGAACGAAATTTTCAGAATTGTTATATATTCCCTCAGGAATAATGTTTCTAAGGCTTAACCCAGGATTTAGAGAATATATTTTCACAACTTATCTCTTTGTTACGCTGATTGTATTGTCGTCAATTAGATTTACAGTAATATCTTGGTCGCGAATCGTAATGATTTGTGTTCTCAATGGCAGAATATCCATTTCTGATGGTATTGCAGTCAGTTTCAGTGTAGTGCCGCCGTCAGTGAAACTCTGAGGAGCAAAAGAATTCAGCGTTATCTTGCCAGTTTCGTAGTTTACAGTTCCTGCATTTGCAATAACACCAATCAAATTAGCACCAGACTTTCTATAGATTCTCATCACACCACCATTTTCTTCCATGTAGCATGTTGAGTAACCTGCATATGCAAACTCATTAGAAACAATCTTGTTTCCTGAGTTATACGGATGATTGGATGCTCTTCCTGATGTGATATTATCGATAGGATTAGCAAAATCGATGGTGTATGTAGCTGCTGCATTCAACTGAACGTCAATCTCTTTTCTCATTCTCACATTCAATACTGAACTTAGAATCGATCTTTCAGCAGTATCGATCATGCGAGATAGTTTAGAGTATCTGAAATACTTTGAGAATCCACCCAACTCAGTAGAGTTATAGTTCAGAATAGTATTTCTGACAAGAGTATTCAGATTTGTGCTATTCAATAGATTCTGATTGCTGTCATACTTTACAGTAGAATCAACTAGCAAGTAAATGTATTCTGGATCTACAATCTCAGGATCGACAGTCAATACTTTCTTTGGTCCCAATGCGTATCTGATAATATTTTGTTTCTCAGTATCAGTCAGTGCGTCACCATTCTTTGGCTTGACTGCAATGAATACTTTACCGTAAAATGGCGGATCATTATCTTCACCACCCCACACAATAGCAGAATCTACGTTTGGTTGCTTCAAAACAAATGAAACATAATCTTCCGCAGTAATTGCTCTGTTTTGTGCTGCATATGCTTTTGGTGCATTGAATTTGATTCTGTCAATAGTTTCTCTCTCATCACCACCATATGACGCTTGAGTAACTGTAACTGCAATATCAGCCACACCAGTTACTGATGATGCGAATGAAAGTGATTGAACATCATTAGCCAAACTACCAGAAGATACTAGATATTCAAGATAAACTAGATTGCCGTTTACTAATGCAATGCCAATAGTGTTGTCGCCGAAGAATAACTCAAACTTCCCATCTTCAACTTCTTCCAAGAAATATATCAGAGAATCAGATTCTAGAGTTACGATATTATCCGCTCTTGAGAATATGCGTGTGCTAGAATCGCTTGTTGAATTCAATACTCTAACAGTTAGCGTAGAAGTATCTACAGCCTCATTATTGATCAAGAATCTCTGATCAGCATCTAAGACGTTTTTGATATACTTTTCTGTAACTAATCTACCTTCAATTAGAGTTACATCAGAAAGAATATATTGTCCTGAGCCATCTCTAACGAATGTCAATGCGCTTGGTGTAACAAAATAATAACTCGCATCATTTACTACAGCTTCAAATCTAGTATACTTCGGAACAGTAACTGTAGCTGGTGTTCCTGCTGATGGAGTCAGAGTTAGTGTACAAACTATTCTCGCAGATGAAACTGATCTTGGAGTATAGTTTAGCGATCTGGCTAGATTTACTACCGAACTTCTTCTCTGCGCTGTTGAGAGAAACGCTTCAGTAGATACCATATTCAAATAGAATGAATTATAGTATGTGTTATAAGCAAGAACATCAAGTATGGTAGAAAGACCAGAACTATCAAAGTTATAGTCTTTGAATTGATTTTGAGACTGCAAAAATGACTTGAAATTCTCGCGAATCTCATTGAAATTCAAGCCATCTAGCTTTAGATCGGTTGGTGTTGCCATTTTTGAGCCGTGTCTTTAGTTTGTTCTTGTTACTGTAGTTTCTAGGGTCTGAAGCCCTGGAATGTTTTTGATATAGTATTCAATCTTTATTGTAATACCATAGTCTTCCATTGAAGATTCTATTGCAACAACTTCAGCCCTTGGCTCAAATCTCTTTATTGCTTTTGCGATATCTTCATTGATCATAGATTCTGTAATAGGATCAGCCAATTCAAACAGATATCGGGACAGATTTACGCCGTACTCTGGATAAAATGGCTTTGATCCTATAGGAGACCTTAGCAAATTGACTAATGCAGATTTAACCGCTTTGTCATTTGAAACTGGGCGAACGTCACCCGTCACTGGATTCGATATGAAATTCAGTGGAACATCGCTGTAAAAAGTTTCTGTTGCCATACGTCTCTATTTTCTATTTATTTTACAAGAAATTACTCAGCGGAATTCTTTACTTCCTGAATTTCTTTTCGGCGATCTTTGGCTAGCTTTGCGAACTCAGCAAGTGCCTTTCGTGCGCGTGTTCCAGCTGCCTTGTTTCCCTTGACTACGAATTTCTCGTTGTCCTTCATGTAAGTTTCGAATAGACTTACTAGAGTTTCATGTGTTTGTGTCATAACGTTTTCCTTTTTTAATGTTGACAAATGCTTGACAGAGTGCTACACTGAGTGTGTAGACTATGACAATGAATAACTATAAGTAACCATTACAGATAGTAATAGTAGTTATAAGTCACTGGAGTAGGTAAAGTCTTAGCCAGTGCAATCTGAGCATCCATCGATGCTATCTTCGACTGTAAATTACCAATACCATTCACATTAACTGATGAGTTAAGATTGGATGGAGAATTCACATTGGTTGAAACTCCATTGATATTCACTGACTTTGCGCTAGAAATATTTACATTCTCGGGTGAGTTTATAGTTATTTGCCCATTGGGTGATATCACTATCGATGCGCCCTTTGGATGCGATATATTTATAGTGCAATCACCACTCACTGTGGTAGACATTTTAATATTCTGCCCACCAGATTCACTGAGTGTTATATCATGATTGCCTAAATGGTCTGACGTTGCTATTAGCTTAGATCCATTCGCATGAGATATCTGCATATCTCTGGTATGAATATCAGTAACATCGTCAATCAACTCAATCAGATGCCCAGATGGAGTCTTGAATGAGAATCTATCCAGTCTGTGTGAGTATTCTTTGCCTGGTTCACCAAAGTCTTGTGGTCTGAATGGTTCACCGTATGCGTTCGTATATACGTGCGCGAAGTTTCTGATGTTGTCGCCGTACTTACCAAACAACTCTTCTGGCTTCGGCATGTCTTTTGGTGGTATGTGTGGAATGTATCCCAGCATCGCAGGTTCTTGTGCGTCTTTGCCGTCCAAGAAGAAACCAAACACCCACTCACCAAGTTTCAGATGCCCGTATGCATTCACCATGTTGACGGGTAGAACAGGCACAGCCCAAGGCAACTCTGAGATGGGCACCCTGTTTATCGATGTGTCTGGATTTACAGCTTCATCAACTTTGTATTGTGGATGATAGCCAAAGATTCGAACTCTTGCGCGACCAAGAAGCATTGGGTCTGCTATGTCTTCAATGACACCTAACCACCATACAAATCCATCTTGCCCTAAGAACATAATTTAGCCTCTGTGTTTGAAATACTGAATTCTGCGCTCTTGATCAGCAACCCACTCATCTGATGGTTTGCCCTCACCTTTGTAGTATGCAAGTGGGCGCTTGGTCTTCTTTGAAACAAGTGCCCATCTGCCATCAACCATCTGAAGCATCTCTAGAATCTCAGGTCCGTAAACAAGTTCTTCCCATTCATCTGACGATGCAGGAGAACTCTCAATGTAGTTTTTGAATTTCATCATAGTTGTTTGTCTATCTCTGATGTATCTAGCGCACCACCAGGCACGTTTGTTTTGATCCAATCAAACAACTGTTTCTTGACATCAGCCTCTGTTGTCATTGGTCTGCCTGGTTTCTTCAGTGTCAGATAAGTGAAATTTGAGATGACTTTGTTGCCCTTGAAATTCTTGTAGTGTTCACCTGTCTTTGGATCTACAATGAACATTGTGTTCTCTGGATTGTTGAGGATGACATAGAATCCACCATCAACCGTGCTAGGTAGATTTCCTGTGATCAGCCCAAACACTGTGCGCGCAGCGCCCGTGTGTGTCTTCAGTAGAATATCAGCAGGCACAACTCTTGCGCGTTTTGCGTTGTTCTTAATGGCAATCTCATAGTTGGTCAGAACCCATGTGATGTGGATGTCTTTTGGTTGATATCCAATCTCAATCAGTTTAGGCACGTAGTTGTTCAAGTCGCCCATGTCTGCGAATGTGGTATCAAAGATGATGTTAGGCAGAGTTCCTTTCTTTGCACCATCCAAGATCAAGTCTAGTGTCTTGTCTTTTGCTCCTGTTGCGCGAACAAGAACATGGAGTGCATACACATGTTCAGGAGTTTTCAGATTCAGGTTTTTCAGAGACAATCCTTTGGAGATAACCGTGTCGTTGATTATCTGCATATCGGATTCGGATATCTTGCTGCCGTACTTCTGCAACAAGTCTTCCATTGTGAACTTGCCCATGTCATCCAATTTCTGGAATGCAACCTTCATTGCGTCAACATCGCGAATCTTGAACTTCTCACCGTGCATGAAGTTGTCAATAGCAAAGCCTTTGCCTGAGCCAGCACCACCCGCAAGAAACACAATCTGCCCATAGTTTTGATTTGTCCCATAGACAATCTGTTTCTCTGTTAGAAGTGAGACCTCATAGTCTCGTTTCTGAACGTGTTCTAAGAATGTGAGTTTCATCTAAGTCTCTCTTTGTGTTATGGTTCTAGGTATAGATTATTACCGTACTTACCTCTAGGATTGAATCTAGGAATATTTCTCTCAGGTAGTGCAGCCGGCGTTGGTCTTTGCGCTGGGCTAGCTGCGACAACTGGAGATGGAGTCGCAGGAACTGACACTGGTGGTGCAGGATACGATACTGGTGTACTTGGAACAACAGGTGAATTTCTAGAAGTATCTATAAACTCGACATTGGTTGGTGGTGGTGAATTGGACACATTACTCATCAGATTTTCTAGATTCAACTTACCAGAATCTTTACTCAACTCCAGTTTCTTGGAGTAACCAGCCAATGTGAATGTGTGCTGAACTGCTGTGACAAAATATTCACCAGAGTATACGCCATCTGGGCGCATAACTGAAGCTGAATACTCACCAGTTTTTGCTTGAGTGCTTGGTATAGTTAGCTTTACCATATTGCCAGCAGATATTAGATTGTCACCACCAGATATCTCTACGTTCACTCTGATATTGCTCATGAATACACTGTAGTATACATCATTTCTGACCCACTGACTTTTGTTTGCAATAACATCATGTCTTGGGCGAATCATTAGTCTTTCACCCGGATACTCTGGATAAGAATCATCAAAGTTCATGAATATGTTATCGTCTGTCAGAATTTTTGGAGATTTATTGGCATTCTGAATATCTCTATAATTCAACTTGGCATCTGTGAATCTTCTAGTTAATGGATCTAACATTCTCAATCTTGAGTTATAGAAACCCATCATCATATTGCCAGCATGATTGAAGTTGTTTTGAATTTCAAGTGATATTACTTTTAGTGTTTTAGGATCACTAGCCGTAATATGTGACATTTGTGGTTGATACATCAGATTAGGAACATAATCAACTGAAGGCCAATATCCTCTGAGATGATTCATGCCTGCAAATACGTGCGTCTTTTCTCTGAATTTGTGCACTCTCTCAAAGAACATATAGTAGTCGCCGCTGTAACTGGTGCGCTTTACGAGATAATCGATAGCTTCAAATGGAGTATAACCAGGGCATAGAAATGTTTTTTCTAGTTTGACTTTAGTATCTTCGTCATCAATATTCAATGCGATATTAGATGGTGAATCTACTTGAGTGAATAGCTTTGATACAATCTCAGATATTTTCTTTTCTTTTGTGAATGCTTTGTATACTCGTTTCTTCTTGTCTATTATTCCAGACTTTGAAACAAAGAACAATCTATATTTCATTGCATTCAAATCATTTACTTCAATCTTAGATATCTCATGAATGATGAAGTCTGATCTGGAAATAATGATTTCAGAAGATGGTAGAGGTTTCAGAATCTTCATTCCAATAACTTCTCCACCCGTGATATAGAATTTCTCTAGTCCGCCTGCTGCATCATTCACTTCAATATAACCATTGAGTGCATTAGAGAATACATCTTCGTATATCACCATAGTAGAAAGAGTTTCTACTAGAGATATTCTTCTGCCGTCTTTGATTTCAATATACAACTCATGAAGATTGTAACTGTTATTGATACTTGGACCACCAGTACCACCAGAGCCGTTATTTACTATTCTCTGTACTTTACCAAGAGATTCAAATAACTTGGCATCAAATAATTCATTCATGCTACTTCTCTCACACTATTCAGATATTCTTGGAGTTCAACTTCAAAGCGAATTGCATATGCATGACTCATCACTTTTATTTGTGATTTGGCTTTATTCAGAGTTTCTTCATAGTCATAGTATGATTCGAAGTATTTTCCTGGATCAACCAATTCATACCATGTATCTCTAGTTACTTTTAGCCCAGATGAATTATAGAAGTTTGCATAGTTGTTTTGAGCATAGAATAGACTTCCATACTTCTGTTCTATGTAATCAAGAAAGTCTTGCGTGTTTCTTGGCCATTCATCATACACGTTTCTGATATCGTTCAGAAGAAGAAGAATATAATCAAACTTCGGTGTGCCATATAGCTTATATGAAACATAATCAGGAGTTTCACCATTTTGAATTTGATATGTTGTAGATACTACAGAACCATACTTCGCAACATAGTCTTTTAGTTTTGTATAAATGCATATGTCTTTGACCTTAAGGTAGTCATAGTCATTTACTTTGTAGTATATCTTTGGATAGTAATTGAACATTATATTATCCTAGAGTGATGTTTGGATCATTAGCGTCAACAATGGCATCGCCCAATGTACGTGGCATTACTTCAGTGAGTTGTACAGTCAGATTGACTTCGGTCGGTGAACCATCTTCAAAGAATGCAAGTTTCTGCCCGCCGTAATCTACAGATACAGATTCAATTGCGCATACTCTACTTCTGAATAGATGTTTTATTGCGCCTTGTGGTGTTGAGAAACTAACTCTGAATTCTGTTAAGTGTGGATATCCAAATGTGAATGAGTTACCTGCACCAGCGTCAACAGTATTAACAATTGTTCCGTTTGTATTCATTTCACCACCAGCACTTGTTGTCACAGATCCAGCTGATGCTACTCTAAATACACCAACAATCTTTCTGATGTTTTCTGTATCTGCTTTGTTTCTTGCTTTGAATGAAAATGGAAATTGATATCTTCTGACTTGAGGACCTTTGTATAGTAACTGAGCCATAGGATTAACTGCGCGTCTTGCATTGAATTCAAATTGACCAATATTACTTAAACCAGCAGAGCCGACGAAACTTAGAATACTACTCAATCCTTTTTTGACCGAGTATTGGAATGCTTCTGCACCAGATACTCCGGCTAAACCAATTTGATTTAGGACATCTTCCGTTGCACCATTTTTTTCTGCTGCTGCGCCTTTTTCTTGCAGTGCACCTTTTGCGAATATACTATACGCATCACCTCCAAATATATTTTCAGTTCTTGAGTAGTCTGAGATACCTGTGACGTTAAATAAACCAGGCATTTTTATTTGTAGTGTTGGGCTTCCTGACATAGGATCGCCATATGCATTTAGGAATGTGAATGATACTTGAGGCACATTGAAACCACCGTCATAACTAGATGGATAATAGAAAGATTTGCCTGCTGCACCAATCGATCCATATCTTCCTTCCGCTTGCCCAGCTTGACCACCACTCGCAGATGATGGATCATAAGTTAATGAAAATGCGGTTCTAGTTGTCATTTCTTCTCCCAAATAAGATATTCTATTTATATGGCATACAAAGGCAGATACAAACCACAGAATCCACAAAAATACGATGGTGACCCGACTAATATCATATATCGGAGTTTACTTGAGCGTAGATTTATGGTATACTGTGACACCAATTCTAAGATTCTAAAATGGTCATCGGAAGAAGTAGTTATTCCGTATGTGTCTCCAATCGATAATCGATGGCATCGGTACTTTGTAGACTTCATGATCCAGTACAGAGACGCGGCTGGATCGCTCAAAACGGTCTTGGTTGAGGTCAAGCCGAAGAGTCAGACTTCGCCACCAAAGCGCCCTGACGGGAAGCCCACCAGACGGTTCCTGAACGAAGTCAAAACGTGGGGTGTGAATAGTGCCAAATGGAAGGCTGCTGGTGAATACTGCGACGACAGAAAATGGGAGTTCCGATTGATCACTGAGAAGGAATTGACATAAATATAGTCAATAACGGAGATAAAATAACATATGCTTCTATTCAAAGAGATTCTAAAGGGTGGTTTGACTGCTGGGCAAGTTCCAGCTAGAACAAAATCAGCCCGTGAATGGTACAGAAATGCTGCTGGGCAAGTATTGGACGGTGCGCGGGGTTTGAGCCCAAAGACTGCTGAGAAACACTGGGAGCCAAAGAGAAAAGTTGGTCAAATGGAGCCTGGCATGATGTATATGTTTAGATACGATCCTAAGCATAAGAAAACTCTGCCATACTACGATACTTTTCCTGTAATATTCCCTATAGATATTGATACTGATAGCTTCTTGGGCATAAACTTTCACTATTTGCCACCTGTTTCTCGTGCAAAACTCATGAATGCTCTGTATACTGTCACCACAGACAAGAGATTCGATGAGAATACAAAGGTTCTTGCGACATATAAAGTATTGGCTGCTGCATCAAAGTTCAAACTATTCAAACCCACTGTCAAGAGATATCTAAAGGAACATGTGAGATCACCTTATCTAGAAATTACAGCAAAAGAATGGGATATTGCTATCTTTTTGCCGACTGAGAATTTCAAGAAAGCGTCTGCACAAGATGTATGGGTGGATTCACTTCTAAAGGTAAACTAAATGTTCAGTATAGCACAATTAAAAGCAAATCTAAAGATTGTTCGCCCAAATCTATTTTATGTGGACATTATTCCGCCGTCCATGTTGTCTAATTATGGATTTGGAATATTCGGTGACGCTGAAAAGTTTTCTTATAGATGTGAAGTTGCTGAGTTGCCAGGAAGAACTATTGCAACCACTGATGATATGTCATTTGGACCAACTGCAAAACTAGCATATGATGTGACATATAATGATATCAATCTTCAGATTATCGCATCTGAAGATATGAAAGAGAGAAAACTATTTGAAGACTGGATAGATAGAATAGTTACTCCAACATCAAAAAACAGCAATGAATTCAAGGGCGGACTGATCAAATATTATGATGATTACGCCAAAGGAATATTTCGAATTCATCAATTGAATGACAAAGGAAAAGTATTAGCCAAATACACACTATATAATGCATATCCCATTCAATTGAGCCCAATGAACTTGAGTTGGGGAGAAACGGATACTTATCAACGATTCGCGGTGACTTTATCATACAGATATCATACTGCTGAATTCACTTAATCATAACTGAGGAGTTATAACATGGCATTACCAAAAATTAGTTCACCAATCTTTGAGTTGACACTACCATCAAGCGGAAAAGAAGTAAAGTATCGCCCCTTCCTAGTGAAAGAGCAAAAGTTGCTTTTGATGGCTCTAGAGTCTCAAGAGCAAAAGGAAATGATCCGTGCGATCAAGCAAATCATCAACAATTGCGCAGTCGATAAGATTGTTGTGGATGACTTGCCTATGTTTGACTTGGAGTATTTCTTCATCAAGTTGAGGGCTAAGTCGGTGGGCGAGAACATTGACTTGAGATTGAATCATCCGCTTGGGCGAAATACAGATGGACAAGAGTGTAATCATATCACTGAGATGACTTTGAACTTGATGGACGTTGAGGTTCAAAAAGAAAAGGGGCACTCAAACAAGATCGTATTGGATAAGGAATCAGGCATCGGTGTTTGTCTCAAATATCCTACGATGGCGCTAGCAGACAAGTTACAGGCTGCTGAGAAGCAATCACAGATTGAAGTGATTTTGAATCTAGTTGCTGACAGTGTGGACTACATTTTCGATAACGACAATGTGTATCCTGCGAAAGAAAGTTCAAAGAAAGAGTTGATGGATTTTGTCAATGATCTTTCTCAAGACCAGTTCAAGAAGTTGACTGACTTCTTCAACAGTATGCCAAAACTAAAGCACACACTGAAGTGGAAGTGTGTTGAGTGTGGTTGCGAGGAATCTGTTGAACTTGAGGGAATGGCTAGTTTTTTCGGCTAAGTCTCGGGCATGACAATCTACTGAACTATTACAAAACAAACTTTGCACTGATGCAGCATCATAAATACAGTCTGACAGAACTGGAAGATATGCTGCCCTTTGAACGAGACATCTATATCACTCTTCTAGCTGCACACATAAAGGAAGAAAACGACAGAATTCGTGAAGAACAATCGCGAATGAAGTCTTCAAGCAGACGAAGATGAGGAAAGATGACACAAGACCTAAGCAAACTAGACACTTGGTTCAATAGAAAATGGAGACCAGCTATGGCATGGTCATACATGATTATATGCTTGTTTGATTTCATCGTTGCTCCTGTTCTATGGAGTTTGTTCATGGCGATGTACAAGGGTAATGTAACAGAAGCCTGGTCCCCATTGACTCTTCAGGGGGCTGGGCTTTTTCATTTGTCTATGGGTGCCATTCTGGGTGTGACCGCATGGAGTCGCGGACAAGAGAAGATGACTTTATCGAGCCCTCATATCAACAGACAATCGTATGCACGAACACCGTCTAGATCGACCGACGAAGAAAACTACGAAGAACGTCAATATCCAAGCATCAATAGAGAAGACAGGTAACACAAATGGCTGAAACATCTGCACTAAAACTAGGCAATCTGATTTCCGATAAGATCAGTGGATCTATCAGCAATTTTGCGACTGGTATAAAGGGATCGTTCATCTCGGCAAATCCTGCTGTGTTTGCACCTATGGTTGGCGCTATGGGTAAGATGTTCAACTCACAGTCTAAGGCTCAAGCGCAAGCTGCTAGAAATCAAGCTGAAGCTGAACAAAGACGCCAGGGATTTGAAGAGGAGCGTGTCAACGAACAAAGAAAGTATGATGAGACTATTCTGGCTCTCACAAAGAGCATGGCATCTAATCTTGAGAGTATAGCGAAAGACGTTCGTGCTATTCTGGAATTGATGAAAGAGAAAAAAGAAAGCCTATGGGATAAACTAAAGGGTATTCTAGCTGGGCTGGCAGGTTTTTTCTCTCAATTCATAGATGGTATTGTTAAGGGAATAAAATCTCTTTTTGATATTTTGAAATCAAAAATTGATGACATTATCAAGTTCTTTAAGAGTATACCGGGTAGAATTTCTGCTGCTATAAATGATTTGATTAAATTCATCAAGAGTCTTCCTGGAATACTTAAAGACCTTCCTGGCAAGATATTAGCTATACTCAATTCAATTATTGATACTATAAAGGGTATTCCTGGCAAAATTGGCAGTTTCTTCAGCAAACTCATTGGCATGTTTGATGAGTTTATGATGAAGTATTTTCCAAATCTAAGATCAGCTATAGGTAAGTTCTTCTCAGATATAGCTGAGATGCTAAAGTTAGATAAGATAAAAGCATTCTTTACAAGTCAAATAGAAAATCTCAAAAATCTATTGAAATTTGATGATCTATTTGCTTCTATAGGAAAGAAATTCAACGATATACTTAATCTGTTAGATGAAGGTGAAATAGCTAAGGCTTTCAGAAGAATTAGAAATATATTTGCGATTTCATTTGCACAGTATGCAGATGAGTTGGAAGACTTGTTCAATAACAAGCTGATGAAGTCTATCGGCGAAATGAAGATTAGTATTGAGGGTCTTGGTGGAAAGATAACCAGCGCATTAGATTCTGCTGTTGACGGATTAAAGAAGTCTGAATTAGGAAAATTTGGTGAGAGTTTTGGCAATAAGATAATGTCCTTTATGGACACCACTGCTGAAGGCGCAAAGACAACAAAACTCGGCACCTTAGCTGGCGACATAATGAATATTGGCGTCGGTCTATTCAAAGACGTTGGCATTCTTCTAAAGGCTGGATTGGGTGCAGCGACACCTGATGTCTCCGACTTGAAGACATTCTTTACTTTAGGTAAAGATGCCATGAACATGGACGAGTTGAAATACGTGTTGGGTGAAGGTGGTGTTGTTCAAAAGGGTGCAACTCTCATTGGTAACTTTGTCGGCGGCGCAGGAAGAATGTTTGATAATGTAATAGCTGCATTAAAGCCTGTGGGCGATTTCTTGTCTGGCAATAGTTTCTTGGGCAAACTCGCAGGCATGGACGATCTAGCTAAGATTTTTGAATGGGCTGGAAAAATAGGCATGAAGGGTCTAAAGGCTATTCCTTGGTTGGCGCCAATCATTACTGCTATAGAAGGTATGATGGCGGCTTTTGATACTGAGCAAATTGCGTCTGACCTCAATAAACAAGTTGCTGATGTTAGCTGGGTAGATAGAATAACAACATTCTTTGCTGGTGTTGTGGGATCAATTGGTGGTCTTGTTGATTTGATATTCATGGGTATCAATGCGGTGTTTGACACCAACTTCAAGACAGATGGACCAGAAAGCGTTCAAGGTAGAATAACATCATACTTCACAAAATTCTTATCGGATTTTGTATCATTGATTGGCAGTGGTTTCACTCTCATCAAGGGTTTGATCACATTCGATGAAGGAACTATCAAACGTGCTTTCGGTGACATAGGAAATACATTTGACAACATCATGATTGATTTCCGAGACACATTCTTGTCTTGGGTAAAGACACCTCTAGCAAAACTGAACAATGCGATAATGGGATGGATCGATAGTGTTGTCAATGGAACAATTGATTGGCTGATAGAAGCATTGACAGGTCCAATCGCGGATAATATTCCTGGCACTGAAAGAGCTAAAAAATATCTTGCCGGGATGAAAACTAATTATGCTGAGACAAACAAAGCAGATGATACTCCATACGTTAGTGGCGTAGGCAAAGATCAGACAGCGGCTGAAACTGCAAGACTTGGAAGATATCAGAAGACCGCAACAGAAGGAATAGCTAGAGAAGCTGCGTCTAGAAAAGCTGGCGAAGACACATTGAAGAGGGCTGGAGTCAAGCCAAATGAATCTGCTGGCGGTGGCAGAGGCTCTATCGTACCACCTTTGGCGACAGTTACATCGAAAGCTGGAGAACAAGCATACACTGAAGCAGATTTGAGAACAAAATTTGGATTGAATTTGCAACAAGGTCCAGAGGGCAAGACACATAACGCAGGCAAATCAATCGACGCAAGAGTTATTGAATCTGCGCAAAATATTCAAAAAGCAGTTAGAGGTGTGACTTTCACTGGATTTAATGATGCTGATTTCAGAGAAAAACATGCTCCAAAGTCTCCACACGCGAAAGGACTAGCTGTTGACTTTGTTCTTCCTCAGTCTTTGGCAATGGATGATGATGCAAGAACTGCATTTGTCACGGCATTGCAGAAGTCAACTGGTGGATTTGTGCAGGACGAATATGCATATCCTACGCCACACGCAACTGGTGGGCACATTCACTTAGACTTTGCTAGTTCTGGACTAAAGATAGGAACAGGTCTTTATCATGGTAAAAAGAGAGAGGATCTAAAAGTTCCTTCAACTCCTAAATCGGCGCCATCAGCTTCAGCACCTTCAAGTCAAGAAGATGTGCTGGAAGAAAAAATCAATACAGAAACTGGAGAAAAGTATTATGTACCTAGAGTTTCTGTTCCAAAAACAGGAATGGTGCCATCTCCATCTTTGACTACTGGAACAACTACACCAGCTGCACCTGTTCCAACATTCAAAGTTATCGAAAGACCTAAACTATTAACTCCAGAAGAAGCTAAAAAGTTTGCTGAAGATATCGCATACTATGATGCTGAGAAGAAGAGATACGAAGAAGAGAAGAAGTATCGCGACGAACGTGCAGCACTAGAAAACAAATTCTACGGCGATCTTGAGAGGATGATCAGCCCAATGGTCCAAGCATTGCAAGGACCAGCTGGCACGATGGATCCTGCCCTAGCACAGAATGCAGGCAAAAATCTTGCAATGGGTATGAAGGGTGAATTTGCTAGCTTGGGCACTGCATTGTTTGGTAAGCAATATGGCGCTGCAATGGGTGACACATTCCAGCAATTGGCTGGATCATACTTGGATCAATTCATCAATCAAGCCCTTGCACCTGCTATGGGTGTAAGTTCTGAAGTGTTGAACAAGTCTATTAACATCTATGCTAAGGGTAAAGAGTTTGCCAAGACCACACTAGCGCCTGCACAAAAAGCACTTGACGACGCTACTGCTGCATTGAAAGCAAAAGAAAAGGAATCTGGACTTACTACAGCGTCAATCATCAAGGCTGCTGGGCTAGGAAAGACTCTGAGTGCAGACCAGTTGTCAAAGATCGCTCAGTTGGAAACAATGAGAAAGGGTGTAGCCGATCAGCAAGCCAAAGTAAATGAACTGAAGAAACAACGTAAGCAATACAACCAAGTTGCGCTTGAAGATATGTTCTTTGGAATGACTGGCATTCCAACAGGAATGAGGTCTTTGATAGAACAATACGGCGGCGCAGAAATGTTGACGAAGGACTTGGCGTCTTTCGTTGGTGCACCGTTCTCTCCTGCATTCCGAATGGGAGACAAAGCTCCTCTTGTTGGACCAGGTGTTGATCCAAGAATTGCACTTGAAGCAAGACTGAAAGAGACAGAACAAGTTCTTGTTGAGGGTGGACAAGTTGTTGGTGTGAAAGCATCTGAGGGTGTTGTTCAGGGCGCAACAAGTGGCGCATCAATTATTAGAACTGAAATGGAAGCGGCTGGTTATACAGTGGCAACGACAGTATCTGATGCTGTAGCAAGAGCAAGTAGATCGGGTGACATATACAGACCTGGCGGCGTATCTGGAGAAATATCAAGTGGTGTTACGGCTGCACTTGATGAATGGGGTATTCCTTTCATGAAGGATGCGATAGGCAATCTAACTGGAGGAATTACAGAAGGAGTTAAAACTGCAATCGGTGATGTTGTTCCAACGTTTATGGGTTTTGATGAAGCTGCTAGCAGTGGTACATCCATACCAGGATATGACGTCACAGAAACTGCAAAATTCTTGAGACAAGGTGCATCTGGTGGTGTTGGAATGTCTACCGGATCATCAAGACTTCCTGTTAACACAGGAAAATTGATGGACTTTGGTCAGAACATGCTATACAACATGTTGGGATCTAAAGTTTCCTCTGCGTTTGGTGGAGGAATGACTGGAAATATTTTTGGTAGAGCCGCTACGGGTGCATTGAAGGGAGCATTCTCCGGAGGAGATATTGTTCAAAACATAGGTGCTCAGTTTGGTATGAAGTTGGCTCCTGGAGCAGGAATTGGTGATCTACTTGGCGGAGTGAGCAATATGTTCACTAGTCAAATTACTAGCATGGGCTCAATGTTCACAAATCTTGCGACAAGCAAATTGATGCCTGGTTTCATGAGTCAAGGCGTGATGGACTTCGGTACAGGCATTCAAGCTGCTGGTCAAGGATTGTCTGGATTGAGTGGAGCGTTTGGATCTGGTAATCTCTCTCACATGGCTGGTGCTGCTGCTGGTGGATTGATGGCTGGTATGCAAGGCTACGGAATATCTAAAGCCTTGTCTGGTGGATATTCTACTGGAGGTAACACAGTCAATCTTCTAGCGGGTATTGGTAGCGCATTCTTCGGTCCTATCGCAGGCGTCATTGGCGGTCTTGTCAACCGCGCTTTTGGTAGAAAAGCCAAAGAAACAAAGGCTGCTGGTTTCTCAGGAACATTCTCTACTGAGGGTGCAGACATCAAACAGTTCAACGAATGGTTTCAGAAGGGTGGTTGGTTTAGATCAAACAAGAGTGGTACTGACTACTCTGCTGTAGATTCTGAGACTGCAAAGGCATTCTCCGACACAGTAAAGGACACAACAAAGACTGTTGAGTCTCTTGGTAAAGTTCTGGGCTTTGATCCAACAAAGACAAAAGGATTCTCTAAGGCTGTCAAGATTGACTTGAAGGGATTGAACGAAAAGCAACAACAAGAAGCAATTCAGAAAGCATTCAAGGAGTATGGTGCTGATCTTGTTGGCTCATCTTTCCAGATGGTCGGCAAATTCAAGAGGGGTGGAGAAGATCAACTAGATGCATTGAGTCGTCTAGCTGGCGCATCACAGACATTCAAGAGTGTGATGACCGGTCCTGATGTCAAGAAGATTCTTGGTCTTGACAATGCAGACACAATCAAGCAACTAGTCACTAAGCAATTCTCTGGCATCACCAATATTGATGATGCAGTCAAAGACTATTTGGCTGGCGGTGCTGGTAGAATGGACACTGCTGGGACTGTGGGCTTGATGGGCAGTTTCTCTGCTGCTGACATTGCAAGCGCCACTCGCAATGTCTTCGAAAGAATGGGAATTACACCAATCGGTAATATCGCAGAGGATATTATTGGTGCATTTACTGGTGCTTTGAAAGATGGTGCAGGTAGTCTAAAAGAATTCATGAACACATACATCGCAGACTTCCAGAGTCAATTGATCGATGCGTATGGCGGACAAGAAGAATTCCAAAAAGTAGAGTCTAGCTTGTTCGATCTTCTATACACAGAAGAAGAGAAGAAACAGAAGATGCAGGAATTGACTGCGCAGCAAATGAAGGACGCTGCACAGGAACTAAAGGATGCTGGCGTAGCAATTGATCCTGACAAGTTGGCAACTTCTTTTGAAGACAATAGAAAAGCTGCACAGACAATGTTGAAGGCTGCTGACTCTGATTTGGCTTCAGGAAAAATCACAAAGGAACAATACGCAACAATCAGAAGGTCTGCGGCTGACTTCTTGACTGCTGCTAAGAAAAATTCTGAGTTGGGTCCTGCTGTTGCGACTGCTGCGACAACGTTTGACGCTACCAAGTACATGTTCCCTCGCGCTGCGGGTGAAGCGGCAAATACTATTGCGAGTTCTGCTACAACTGGTGCGACAGAAATAACGACCGCGGCAACTACTGGTTCTACAAATATTGCTACAGCATCAACTGATGGAGCTTCTGTTATTGCAGCATCTTCGGTTGCAGGAGCAAATTCTTTGATTTCTGTCACTACATCTTCTGTATCATCTTTGTTGAATTCCATACAGACTGGACAAACAACATTAACTGAAGCGATTTCTTCTGGAATCATAAAGATTGGTGATGCTTCTGTTGCATCTTCAATGAGTTTGATTGCACAGATCCAGTCTGGGCAAACTTCACTGGCTTCAGCTTTTGACAGTGGCGCACTAAAGATGTCAGACACTGCATCTATGACTTCTGCGGAATTCATGACAAAAGTTGCCGCTGGAGAAATTTCACTGAAAGATGCTGTCGCATCAGGCACTGTAAAAATTTCAGAAACATCAACCACAGCTTCAACAAGTTTGTTAGCTTTGATTCAATCTGGACAAGTTTCACTTGCCGATGCGTTCTCATCTGGCGCCATAACCATATCCAACTCATCGATTGCTGGTGCTAATGTAATTGCGACTGGCGCGACTTCTCAAGCATCGACTCTTGAGCAACTGATAACGAACTTCATAAATTCATCTTCGACTTTCTCTAATGCTGTCGCCGGTTTGAATAGTTCAATAGGATCGCTAGATGGAACTATAGGAGCTTTTGATTGGGGTGGTGCAGGTGGTGGTGAGGGTGGTGTTGGTGCAGCCGCGGGTGATGATGGCAGTGCTTCTGATGGTGGTGCCGGCGGCGGCGCAGACGGTAGTGGTGCTGGTGATGGAAGCGGTGGCGTCGGTGGAGGTGGAGTTGGAGTTGGTGGTGGTGATGGATCTGGTGGTGGCGGTGCAGGTGACGGTAGTGCCTGGGCTGCTGGTGGAGTGTTTAGACCAAACAGACCAATGATTGTTGGTGAAGTTGGTCCTGAGATTGTTCTTCCGAACTATGGCGGTTCTGTTGTTTCAACAAAGACGATCATGAAGGCTATTGGTTCTGCTAGATCGTCATTCGACAACTCAACCAGAAATGTACTTGAGCAAATTGTTCAGAACACATCTCCATCTTCTGTCATCATAAACGCTGCGCCAAGTTCTAATCCAGTGACTGGCGCATACATGGCACAAGAGAATGAGAAGAAGTATCTAGATCAAGAAAGAAGTCAAGTCTCCGCCGTAAACAATGCAGTGGTAGACAACTCCGTGACTCAAGTGTCTAGCCCATCGACAACAGTGATCAATGCAGGAGGAGATGTGAGAAGTACACATCCAATCTCGGGTATGTTCACTAGAGGTATGATAGGCGCAAGAGGATTTGGATCATAAAAAAGGAGCCCTAGGGCTCCTTTTGTTTACTCTTCAGCTAGCTTTTCAAAGTAACTTAGATTCTCATCGTCGTCATCGTCTTTCCATGACGGCTTAGAGTCTTCTACAGTCTTCTTAGGTGCTGCTGGCGCAGGCTTTGCAACCTCAGGCTTGCGTGAGATTGGTGCTGCTGACTTGACAACCACATCATCTGCACCCGCTAGTTCTAGCACATCATATAGCTTGGTCTTCAACTCATCGTAAGACTTGAAGTTAGACTCTTCAAGGAACTCTTGCAACTTGTGCTCAGCTTTCCAGATGCGCTCAAGTTCATCATCATCTTCAGACAATGGTGCGGCTTTGTCAAACTCAGACTTATCGTAGTTTGGATAGCCCTCAACCTTGCGAATCTTCAACTTGAAGTTTGCACCTTCCCACAAGTCAAATGGATTGACTGGTGTCTCATCATCAAACTCTGGATTCATCATGTCATTCAGCTTGTCGAAAATCTTCTTGCCGAACTTGAACAAACGAACAGTACCTTCGTTCTCAGGATTTGCAGGATCTTTGACAACGTAGACGTTTGCGATGTATTGCAACTTACGCTTTTGCTTTCGTGCGATCTCTTTGTCAGACTCTACACCAGAATTCCACAACTGAGTATTGTACTCAGAAACTGGATCTTTCTTGTTGATAGTAGTCAGAGAGTTCTCAATATACCACTTTCCAGTGGGACCTTGAAAGCCATGTGAGAACACTTGAACCCAGGGCATGTCTTCGCCGCCAGGTGCAGGAAGAAAACGGATCGTTGCGAAACCGTTGCCTGCTTTGTCAACTTGAGGCTTCCAGAATCGAGTGTCTTCGTAACTCTTCTTTTCACCTTCTCCACCTAGCTTGCTGACTTGTGCAGTCAACTTCTCCAGGTCTTTGCTGCGTGAACGCTTTAGTTCAGAAAAATTTGTAGCCATTGTATTTCCTTTGTATGTTAGTATTGCGATGTATGTTTTTCTTGTCCACTTACTTCATGATGTACATCTGTATATATGCTACGCTTAGGCAGCACCAATGCACAAAGTTTCTTTTTTCTCTTCACATTCCTAGGACGCTCTTCAGGTGTTTCTTCTGCTTTGCTATGTCTAGGTTTAAGAAGGGCAGGTACTTTTTGCATTGATTGCTTACCTCTTTGTAGAGTGGATCATTGTATATTCTATCATATCTCTTCGAGAAGTTCAAGATAGAATCTAGGATCAGATACGTCTCCGCACTGATTTCTTTTCTCATGAGCATGAGAAAGACTTTTGGATGACTGCCATCGTCTGGCACTTTGAAGAACGCATCCAGCTTTTCCTTTGTGTCATACTCAGAGAGGAACTCAATCTCATTGCGGAATACGTATGAGATAGACTCCTGTTTTTTCTTCCATTCTTTATACACATCTTCAGCGCCATCGGAGAGTAGTTCTCCAATCCACACCTTTGGATCACGTATGAAGTTAGCAACAAGAAACTCCTCGAGGTACGATTCTTTCTTGTTGCCTAGCTTTGCGAAGAAAATCTTGTCCTTGCGTCTTTGAAATGAATCGAATGTCACATTCGTCTTTTTGTTGTACTTGAAGTAATCGTAAGACGGTTGTGTGAAATGATTCTTCAGTGCAATGTAGACTTTGTATGCTTCAATTGCTTCCATTCTCAAATCGGTAGTCTCGCTTTCTTGCTGATGATCATGCGTGAACTGATCGCTTCACTTTCAATCTCACTCTTCATTCGTGGTGATATCAATGATGCAGCAGTCTCAATTTCCAGATTGTTCAACTGGCAGAAATGAACGATGGACTCAATCATTGTCAATGAAGAATCTTTCATGATTGTTTTGATCTTCACTTCAAATTCTTTTGCTGTGAGAATCTTTAGTCCAACTGTGTCGTTCATGACTTGTCCTTCATTTTGTAGAAGATGTGGTCGCCAATCTGAGCGACTTGAATCAAATAGTTTTTCCATTTTGGCTTTACGTATGTTGCATGAAAGTGTGTTACGCCGTCTAGTTCAGCTATTGTAGCAGGATTGTACCTCTGCGTCAATAGAAGAACTGATATTCTAACACATTCATTCCATACAATCTCATTGTGTGGTCTGTGATCTTTTTTCAGATGATACCACGAAAATTGCTTGTACTCTTTTACCACCTTCTCAACCGTTTTTTCAAACAATTCTGGATGATACAGTCTGTTCAATGTCACTATGCCTACGGCCGCTTTTCCTTTTTCTGACTGATTGCCAGCTTCATGATACATGTTCAATGCTAACCAGTATACATCAGAATACCTAGGTATCTCGTATGATGTATAGTTCGATAGCGGAGTCAAAAGAGCAAAAAACAAAGAGAAAAGCACTATCAGTCTTTTTGCTATAAAAGACATTAGGTCTCCTTTTTTTTACGTGTTATCTGTTTACGCCTTCTTCTGTGTGATGGCAGGTAATCTTACTGTATAACACGCTTTTTAAGTTTTGATTTGAAGATAGATGCTGAGACACTCTATTCCACATGTCAATGTCAGCTTCTATTACTTGACCAGTCTCTTCATATACATCTCTGTACTTCAGTGGCAACAATCTGTGATTGATGCAGACAGATGAGTGTATGGCATTGCAAGGAACTGGAGAATGGAAAATGTATTTATTGTCCAATGGAACCTTGGGTAGATACTGACCTCCTATGTGCTCCGCGCATGTGTACACCAGCGCAAGATTGTCAATCGTTTCAATTGCGTCATTGATTGCACTGAGATGATATGGGCTCCAATAGTCGTCATGATCAAGGTGACATATCCAATCGTAGCCGTCATTCATCGCCAGGTCTATTCCATGATTGTATGCGTTTACACCGCCACAGCACCAAAGGCGCCTGTCACTTAGAGAATACTTCTCTCTTTCTTTTGCGATTGGCAGGTTGACCATCACATGGTCAATGTCCTTTAGGAAGTGTGCGAAAGATTCAAACTCAACGTTGTTTTCGTACTTGTCTCCGATGAGATAGTATTTGAACTCTGTGTGAGTTTGACGTTTCAGCCACTTTATCGCACGGCTTAGATAGTATGGAGTCTTGTTGTCTTTCCTCTGATACGTTGGCGTGACGATTGCTAACTTCATGTCTTCTTCTTTATCACAAAGCAATTTCCATCAGTGAATGACTCATCAAAGCCTCGTGCACCATGCACGTTTTTGAGTGTGCCGATCACTTCGTACTCTGTTAGGTCATTCTTAACCAGAAAATTGACTGCACGTTTTACATCGGGCGAGTGAATGTAGTCGTTGTAGTCATCAAATATGATGTAACCACCATCAGCTAGGAATTTGGAGTATATCTGGAAATCTTTCATGACTCCATTGTAGCGATGGTCGCCGTCAATGAAGATCATGTCATATGCGCCAGTCACTTGAGAATATGTGTTTTCTGTCTGAGAGTCGCCTTGAATGTAGACATAAGGATTCTCATGAACGTTTAACTTAGTCACATTTGCGATCACAGTCTCTTTAGGTATTGGATGACCCAGATCAATAGATGTGACTGATGTGTTCTTTCGTTGGAGCATAAGACACGCTGAACCACCAGCATAGCATCCAATCTCCAGATATTTCAGATGATGATCGCTTGGAAATGTGTTTGCGATATCGTACAGAATGTGATAGTGATGATGAAATGTCTTGTTCTCAATCTCATCAGAAATCTTTCTGGTGAGACTCAGTGATTCAAATGTTGATTCAATCATGGTTTTGGCTTTGCTGGATTTCCTATTAGAACATCGTTCTCTGTTTGATGTGACTTGCGCACAAACGAACCGGCTGATACTTTGCATCCATTTGCAAGACTTACGCCAGGAATGCAGTATGCAGATGTGCCGAAGAAGCAATCATCTCCTATAGTGCAGTTACCCATCGTTCCTGCGTACGGGCTGTAGGTGGAATAGTTTCCAACAACGTTGTCGTGTGCTACGCATGTGTATACGTTCAGCGTGACAAAATTGCCAATGATACTGTCTCCTAAGACTGTTGCGTATGGGCACACAACAACACCTTTGCCCATCTTTGAGCGTCTGGATACATGACTTGATGAGTGAATGAAAGATCCCCATCGATCAACGTTTTTGCCAACAATGATTTTCTTGACAGTTACATCGCCAACAGCCAACAGAAACTTTGCGTCTGGATATGTATCCAAAAGACTTTCAGTGACACTATCAATCACTTCGTATCTTTTTGCGTAAGACTCTGAGTTGAATTTGGTGGTGCTAACAACTGCAACAATCTCATGATTGTCGTCTTCAACGTAGTCAATGACTTCCTTAGCGAAGCCGCCGGATCCAAAAACAATGTATCTCATGTCTTGTAAATGTCATACTTGCTGAGATCGGGATAAGGAAGTTCCAAATCTTCGTTGTGCTTTTTGCTGCCATCTATGTTGTAGAACTGACTCATCAGTAGGAGACCTCGCGCAGCTAGTTCTGGCATCATGTAGAAGTTCCAGCCCAGCATGTCGAAGTGATCATCATGATATGAACACTCTCTACGCCCACTGTATCTAGCCCGCTTGAACCAAAGATATGCATCATGGTTGTCTGTCAGAATTGCACCACCCTTTGATAGCTTGAAGTGCTTATATGGTCCAGTGAATGAAATGCACATGTGAGAGCCAGGAATGTACATGTCTGCGGTGAATCTCAGAGCACTATCCCACACGTTGGTAGGCGCTAACTGATATGCGCCTTTGATGGTTCTTCCCTCAACATGTTTGAACTTCACTTTTGCACCGGCATGAATGATTTCACACGGAACACTAGGATAAGTTCTAGATGGGATTGTGATTGTTTTGCCCGCTGCTTTCTCAAACATCAATGCAAGAAACAATGCATTGCTTTGATTATCAACTGTTACCGCATATGATGCACCTGTGTAGTCAGCTAAAGCCTTCTCAAAATCTTCAGTGACTTTATATATTCCATTTGCCATATCATGTCTCCATAAAATTAGTACCAGTTGATTCTGTTGCTAAGTTCAACTGGCAAAACTCCGATGGGGCAATTAAGCCGCCATCAAGAAACGCTCATCGTTTGCGTTTATAAGTTTTGCTTGATTTACGGTCATCGCCTACCGGATCGTCCACTCTGTTACTCTTCACGCAATCGAAACCATGACTGGCCCATCAAAAGAATACTGGTTACGGCATCCTTACCTTTCGGCTCGCCAGACAATGTAACTGACAATATTCTTTTGGTGGACCAGGCGGGAGTCGAACCCGCGTCTTGCTTGCTTTTCTCTTCGCTTCATACGATCATAACACTATCATTCTAACAGACTTGCACTCACTTGTCAAATCTGCGCTTGTACTCTTTCCTCAAGGAAATGAAATTATCAATGTAATCGTCTCTCTTCTTCACAAACAGCAAAGGGTCATCGCCTTCCACTGCCATCACAATTGCAATCCTAGGAACAGGAATTCCTGTCCTCTCTTCATACATCACAGCATACGCTGCACACTGCATGAAGTAATTTTGGATCTTACTTTCATCTTTTTGTCGGCTTGAGGTCTTATAATCTACGATGGCTAACTTGCCGTCAAACTCAGCAATGCAATCTACACGCCCACCAACTTCTAAGTGATCGGAAAACAGAGGCGCCTCAATTGCATGTACGTTGTCGATGTATTTATCAATCCATGGCTGAATTGACTTGAACAATTGCAAAGTGTTTGGCATCATTCTAGTCTTTTCGTGCTGATTCTTTAGGTAGTTCTCACAGACTGTGTGGAGACTGGTGCCGCGTCTTGCCGCTTTACCAGCAATCTTGTTTGCTTCTTCCGCACCAACACGCTTGCGCCACTCCATGATAGCGTCGATGTTGTAAAGGGACATGACAGTAGTCACCGACGGGTATAGTTGCCCCGTCGGTGTTTCATAGTATCGCTTACCGTCAACTGTTTTTGATCCGATCTCAGTTAGAGTTGTCGGTACATGATGAAATGGCATTGTTACTCACTAATCTCAAAGTGTGGTCCATCGATGAATGGTCGGCGCCCTTGACTTCTGCGAAGATCAACATACGCATCCATTGCGTCTTGCATTGTCCCATCCCATTCGCGGATGTCTGCAATCTGCCATGCTGCACCCCAACAGATTGGAACACCAACTTCGGTTGCTGCATACTTCATTGCATCTGCGATGTCGTCATACAGATTCAATTCCCAAGAAATTCTGTCGCCGATGTACGCAACCAAGTCAACAGCAAGCCCGTCAATGTGCTTAGACTTCATCGTCTGACTTGCGCCCTTTGCGACTAGTTCTTGTTGTCTAGCCCTAGTTCTCAATCCCTCAGTGACTGCAAAGTCAATGTTGGACACTTCAATTGCAATCTGTACAACCTGGACAAGGCGATCATCTACGCCCTCAAGTCTTTCTAGTGATCTTTGTGATAGTGAAAATCCCATGTTACTTTCCCTCCGAATGATCTTCGTATTTTAGTTTTGCTAGGATGTAGTCCTTGACTAACGAACTACGCACGATGTCATCTGGTGTAAACTCAATCTTGGTGAACGCGGACATGTGATAAGCAATATCAAAGAACTTCAAAATACCAGACACATCAGACTTCTTCTTGTTCAAGTCTGTTTGGCGATAGTCACCACACCAGATGATCTTGGATCTGTAGCCGACCCGTGTCATGACAGTATCAATCTCTTCAAACGTCATGTTCTGCATCTCATCAACAAGGATGATTGCATCGTCAAAACTCATGCCACGGATGAAGGATGTAGATATAAAGTCAATATGACCTTGTTCTTCAAGGCGTTGATACGCATCTGTTCTTCCAAACAGAGTGTCACAAATCTGCTGATATGGTTGCCTATAGATTTCAGTCTTCTCATCAATATCTCCTGGAAGATGCCCGACTTCCCGCGAAGGCACCGCTGATCTTACGATGATGATCTTGTTAAATGGATTTGCTTTGTCTAAGACTTCTTCAAGTGCTTTGTATAAAGCAATGAATGTCTTACCTGTGCCAGCGACACCGTGAAGTGCGATGAAGTAGTCGCCTCTCTTATACGCATCAAAAAACAATTTCTGATTGTCTGTAAGAGGCTGAAATGTCTTCATGTGATCCAAGCGGATCTTGAGAGCATTGGATGGCTGCTTAGTTGCTTCTTGTGCTTCAGCAGCAGCGGTTTGTCGTTTTGTCGCCATGTTTACCTTTTTTCGGTGAAGTAATCTTCTCCCTCAAAAGGTGTTTATTTTCCCTAACGGATGTGCTGCCTTAGCTTTCTGCAAAACTTCACGGAAGCCTTGATCTGGCTTTCTCAACCCAAGCCGAACAGGATCACCAAATGAGGGCGCTCCTAAAATCACTGACTCATACTGTGGATTGTCACGCAGAAATTCCTCACGCTCAACGATCTTCATCAGGCGTTCAATGACTTCACCAGTCTCTCTGTGTCTGAAATTATACGTGGGCATGATCTACTCCTGTGTTACTCTTACTATGTAGCATAGAAGTGAACCAGTCTGGCGCATTTCTTTTGGTCCACTTTGCAAAATTTGCTTTTGCACCGACGTAGTAGTTGCGATAGGATAGGATTGTGTCGCCTTCCACTTTGAACTCATCTGGCATTGCGCGCCATGGTGCAGAGAACTCACCGACAGGAATGTTCTTCGGTGGTTGACTCAGTACATCCTTGAGTTTATCACATGCATGAACTTTGCCATACCTGTGCGTGTACTCTGTCATGCACTCAATGAAGAGACTGTATAGCCACTTGTAGTTCTCTGAAGTATGCCGACACCATTTAGCCGAAGGATGATTGATATGAGTAGCAGAATACAGAACAGCATCACGGTCATCTGAAAGTACATATCGCGTTTGTTTTCTACCACTTTTAGACAAACCCACATGATGAACGCCATCGAGCACACGATGAGCAGTAGAAAGAAGTTGAGCATACTCTAGAACCATTTTCACCACATGCTTGTCCAGATGCATCTGCGCACAAGTCTTGGAATTGGAATCAATGTAAAAGATATTCATGTGTGTATTATACCATAGTTATTTCGGAATGTCAAGTGTTCTTCTCTTTCAGCGCAGTCTCGATGGCGCGGGCGAAGCTATATGGGATCAGGTCTTTGTAATCACCACGCAAATGTGATGGGAATACCGCGCTGATTTCCTCCTCCGTCAGCCCCTGCCACTCGCGGCGGGGTGGATGGGTGAAGTGTTTTGGGCAGCGACAGGCAAACGTGTTGCTACACGCCACCGGCTCCTGCTCCGGCTGCTCCAGCGCAGCCTTGAGGGCGTTGACTGTCTTGTTGAGATTGCTTCCCGGCACAAGCCAGAATTCAGACCTTGCGTTTGTCACTTTGATGAACTCTAGTGTCTGACGCAAAACTTCTTCGTCAACTGTAATCATTTTCATTCTTTCACTTCCCATGCCCAATTCACAACAATCCAATCGTCTAGACAGTCCTCAAAAGAGTAGTTCTCGTCAACGTGAGTCTGACCGAACTTCTCACACATTTTCTTGTACCAATACGGCCAGTATCCTTTGCGAATGTCTTCTTCCGATACAGTGACGACACATCCACTGTTTTCATCGTATTCATTGTATGAGAAGTAGCGCATGGTTACTCTCCGTAATATCTGAGGACCGTTGTCATTGCTTCAATGTAAACAGAGTTCATTGCAACATCTTCTGGATGTAACCATGAACCGTTCTTGTGATCTTCAAGTTCTTTTTGGAGATACGCAACGGCGTCTTTCAACGAATCAATAGTGATTCTATCTGATGTCTCCGCGTCTAGATAAATTTTGCCTCGGATCATTTTGTTATCCCAAACCTTTCTTTGATGTTTTCAATTGAAGTCTCTACAGCCCACATGATGTCTTCGTTTTCAAAATTGGAAATGCCAAGAAGTGCAACCTGGGTTACACAGTCTTGGATCATCAACTCACCAAACATTCGCCAATCAAAGTTTCCGATGTACTCACGATCAGAGCCGTGTTCTTTCTTGAGTCCAGCTTGTCTAGCCAGGTCCATCATTCGTTCGTTCATTCTCTTCCCTTTCCCACCGTTCCCAACATTCAGTGCAAGCCCATTCACCTGCTTCTTCAGGTACAGGGCGTCTTTCTTTATTATACGATTTATCACAGAAATCACATTTTTCTGGATAGCCTCCACGCAATTCAGCAATCACATCAATCATGTTCATTATTCAACTCCGAAATGTTGTTTGATTGCTGATGCGATAGATGCCGGCATAGATCCACCAGCGTAATTTTCACTCACCTCTGCACATTCCCGAATCAACAAATTGGCAAATCGTTCAGCACTCGCTTCACCTTGCCAATATACAGTAGGAGGATTGCCATCAAGGGCGGGATCACCGTCATAGTGGCGCGTACCGTGCGCCTGACGATATAGTTCTCGGATTCGTTCGTTCATGATCACCACGCATCAGAATCTGCGATCACAATCCGAATTGCAGCATCACGCCCATTGAGAACAGAAAGAAACTCCATGGTGGTGGTGTAGCCGATGCCACTGTCATTCTCTTGAATCAAGAGGAATGCTTTTTCGCCAAGACCATTCTCTTCAACGATTTTGAGAGTCTTTTCAAGATCAGCTTTTGTTACGTAGAGTTCTTTTTTCATTTCTGCTCCTATTTACAATCGTCATGATTTTTTCCACAAAGTCTGGATTGCGATCAACAATCTCATCAATGACACTATCTAGTTCCGCTAGACTTCTTTTGTCTTTTGATGGATTTCTAAGATGATGCATCATCTCCTCTGGTGTGAGTTCTTTTGGAAAGTCAATTGGATTGTCTGTGTTTGTGTAATGTATCATTCAGTTCCTTGGATCCATGCCGCCATCCGACACAACATCAGTATAACTCGCAGTACCCTTGCTTGTCAACTTTTTCTTGAGTTGCTTGATCTCAGCCTTGAGATTTCGGTTCTCATAGTCTGCCCAACCAGCGCGGTCTTGCATTTCCTTCATCTGTTTGGCGAAGTCCCGATCACTTGGTGTTAGGTCTTCTTCAGGAATGATGATGAACTTACCATGATCCCAGTCAAAACCCATCCACATAGTCTTCACTTTGACTGTGGGAGATCCACCAACAGTAGAATACGGAAGTTTGATTGCAATCACGATCTCAGGATCTTCGTAGTGACCATCTCTATGGTGGAGATCAACAATGTGCTTCAGTTCACTTAGTTTCATTTTTTACTCCAAACTCTTCAAACATAATCTTGGCGACTCTGCCGTACCACTGTATGGCACCTTCTTCATCGTCAAACCTTGGGCTGAGTTCAATGTTCTCGTCATCCGTTTCTACCCAGACGTAGACATCATCAAATTCATCGTAGAATAGAGTCATCAGTCAACTCCCATTCTTTTTACGCTGCTGTTGGATATAGTATTCATCCATGCGCTTTTTCCATTCTTCAGGTGTAGGATCGCGAAAGGATCCTTGTGGCTTACTTGAACCACGCCCGCTTTTGAAACCATGATATGCTGTTCTAAAACTCATCAGTCAACTCCAAGTTTTACACTCGTTGCAACACTCAACGCAGCGCCAACAAACACTACGGGTATAGTCCACCACCCAATAGTGCTTGCAAGAAAAGGTGTTGATGTCATCAGTAGAACATCAAACCAATTGAATCTGGTTCTAAAAATAAACTTCATTCTTCTTCTCCATTTGGACCGCGAACGTTATATCGCCCACCACATCCATTACAGTAAAACCAGCACCAGCCAAAGCCGTTGTCGTGAAATTTACCACCGTAGTGACCGATCTTTTCACAGTCTTCAATCAACTGTTTCCTAGTAGGATAGTAGACTGTTCTGTCATATTCATCCATGGCTTCCTTCATCTTCTCGCGCCTAGCCTTGTCAATTTCTTGACGGCGTGTCCAGATGTCACTCATGATTGACTCCTTGCGCGGATGGCTGCTGCACACTTCTGTGCAATGCCTTCAATCGTTGCTTCTGAATCGCAGATTTCTGCGCAGGCTTCACGCTCGGCAGCGGCGACCATGGCTGCGAAGCGTTCAAGTTTTTGGTCATCAGCCATTGCAACGCCAAGCCCAGGCTTAAACGCCATTCCCGCCTCTCGCGCCATACGGATAATTTCTGCGTGGGTCATGCTTGCCCCTGCGTTTTAGCGATGACTGCAAGACCAATTCGTACACATGGTCGGTCTTCGCCCCAGGCCTCTGCTCCAGTCTCGGTGAGGTCAATCAACGCATTCCGCAGTTCCTGGTTCAACGCGCCCAATGCAGCAATGATTTCCGTCTTGTCTACGTTTAGTTCATGCAGGCGGCGCAGTTCAGCCGCGGCTTCATCGCAATCGTCGTCAGTCAATTCATGCCATCGGCGTAAATTTGCAAGCGCATCAGCCAACCGCAGGGCGGTAGGTTGTTCCATCAAAACTCTCCTTCTTCCATTTGTTCGTCAGTTACTTCAACTAAATCAACCCAACGGACATAACGTTGCAGTAGGAACACCAAATCATTTACTCCTACACGATGCCCTTCGAAGATAGTCAAATCACCTTCCTTGATATGGATCCAATCTCCGGATCCATTGCTGTTAGTAATAACCTTAATCATCTCACTTCTCCAGAACGTAGGGCTTGTCCCACTTGCCGATGTTCACATCAACATACCAACCCACATCAAAGTAGTCCGTCATGAGGTCGGAGTTATCGTGATTGCCCTTGTTCATCAGCGGCATAACTTCGTTCAGGAACTTCAGAGCCTTACCGCTGTAGTGGTTCTTGTAGTGATACGGATTCACATTATCGTAACCACTCTTGTTAGGAGTGAAACCGCGGGACACTTGATAGTGATCATTGCCGCAGACTTCGTTGGAGTTACCGATGAAGTCAATGGAGCCAGACTTGATGTTCAGGCACAGCGTAGAGTGATTCCGCACAGCCAGCGTACCCTTCACGCCGTACTTTTTGCAGATGGCTTTGATTGCAGGAGCCAGGGAAGCCTTGAGGGATTGAGAAACGTAAGCCATGATTTTTACTCCAGGAGATTAGATCGTGAAATCGTAAGAGGTTTCGAACTCGCCGCACTTGCCGAAAATCACTCCGCAAGTCAACTCATCGCACAGGGCGGTGAAGACTTGAGTAGCGACACGGGAATTTACAGTCTCAAGGAACAGAGTACCGTACTCAAAATAAGCAGGAACTTCAGTCACAGACTTCACAACTTCAAGAACAACTTTTTCGAAAGACATTTCAGTCACCTCATCAACTCAACAAATACAGTATACCACAGACCAATACCAGAGTCAACCGTAGTGTTATTATTTGTTGCACAAAAACAACAAACAAAATCACTCATCGTATGCAAAATTTGAACTATCTTGCATGGTTTTTGCAAGTTCATAGACCCATGCTAGGTCAACTTTCATGATTCTTGCAATTTCACCATATGAAAAGATGTTTTGCTCAATCATGTCTTGAATTTCAATCACAAGGTCGCGCATTCTACTCATTTTGACATCCTTTTTTTCTTACAGAGACTTTACGTGGGCGATGTGTTCAAGATCGCCGAGGAGTTCTCGCTTTGCAGCAGGAGAGACTTCAGCAAGGCGCTTCAGCATAGACGCAAGGTAACCCTTGGCATACGCAGGAATAGCTTCACCGCTGTACTTTACCGACTTCTCAGAGATAAACGACAGGATGATTTCAACTTCTTCAGGACCGAAAACACTCTTCTTAGCCATTTTGCTCACCTCATCAATCAACATAGTCAGTATAGTTGGACGGTGGTAGAAGTCAAGTATTCTTGAGTAAAAAAGTCTGGTATTGTTGTGTAAAAACAACAAAAAAGAACGGTCCAGGAGCGTTTTTTCTACCTGGGTTGATAGGAAAGTACCCACCTAGGTGACAAATCGCTCCTGGACCCGGATTTCGGCTTCTCCAGAGGTGCTCCTGACTCTCAATAATCCTCTTCCTCGTCCTCCGGCTCGTCAGGATCGGTGTCAATCTTAATGTGCCCAATTCTGATCAGCCCGTCATCATTTCGCGTTGTGAAATCATTCTCAAAAACGACAATGGATCCTTCGTCAGACACTTCTCCGCGGATATCCTCTAGGCGAATGCATCCGATGGAACCAGAATCTACTCCATATTGAAAACCATGTTGGTCTTTATACGTACCGTCGCCGTACTTGGTGTTATACATTGCGAAACGACGACCGTCCTTGAGTGTGAATTCACCTTCACCACAAGCCCACGGCTCATCTTCTACGATTGTAAGATCAAGAACCTCGTCCCACTCCTCATCAGACTCTAGGACATAGCACAGGTCACCGATCCAGTAAGTTCCAGCAGGCATCGTCATATCAATCTCCATTTGCGGTGTCAGAAACCCAGAGTTCCGAGACTGTCGTCAGCCACAGCAGATTGTCCCGCACGGTAGGAACTTTGCGCGGATCTGTAGACTCAACAACCTCAGCAGAAAGCATAACCTCATGATAGTGATTTTTCACAATCTCATGGGTTGTCATCGTTCGCACATCAATAGTCATATGATTCCTTAGTAAGTGTTAGGGTAAACGCGGTTGTACTGAGTCATGAATGCGATGATGAAGTCCTCTACATCTTCTGTAGGAATCGCGGTGCCTTCAGCCAGTTTATGGAAGAACCTGAATGCAGCACGGGGACCGAATTCGTGGTTGACCTCCATGACAAACTGGATCTCTTCTAGTTGGTTGGGAGTGAAGTTATACATTTTGACCTTTCATCTCAAATCGATACTCTCGCTTCAGCCACCACTTGTACATGCTGAAGTATTCAGAGGACAGATACGCAACACGGCGCCCTGACCACAACTCAACTTCGTCGCAGTGTTCGTACCACTTTTCGCGGCACCATTGTCTAAAGGGTTTCATCAAGCAACCTTCCTAAAGTAGCCGTAAGGCAGACCCAAGTGATAGCACAGGTACTCATCGTCGCCGCGGGTATCATATGCATCATGCTGATACCGCTTGGCGTTTTCAAAGCCGTACTGAGCAGCCAACCTCTCAAAGGTTGCGATGGCTTCGTTCTCGGCTTCTCGTTGCCGAGCCATCTCAATCTCAAGAGCCGCTTCCAGTCGCGCAAGGTCTGCGCGGGCTTGCTCAACAGACTCAGCACGATACCACCGAGCCTTGACTCCATAGACATCTTTGTGCATCTCACAATAGATGTTCTCCAGTTCTTCCAGTTCAGTCATGGGAGTGTTCAACATCTCTTCAAAGGAACGGGTGTCGTATTGCTGTTGCATGTCTTGCCTCTCAATCAATCGATACGCTCAGTATACCACAGTTGGGCTGGATGACAATAGATTCTTGAGTGTTTTTGTCAACTTTGTTGCGTAAAAACAACAAGTCACCAGCCGTACCAACCCATCCGCATACGCTTCGCCCACTCTTCTTCAATCACCGACTGAGGCATACCCCACAGTTCACGCGGCAGCCCACCGTGTTCTTGCCTACTCCGTGCTTGCTCTGCAATGACACGTTCACGTTCACGCATAACGTGGCGAACTTCAGCAAAACCACCTTCAACATAGGCAAGATGGTACTCAACCGCTTCTTCTACCCGTGTCGGGCGAGTCTCTTCTGTGAAGCCACTCCAAGTAGCGATAGTTTCGCGGAATTCGTAGGCTTCGATCCAAGACTTGAAAGTCATCGTGCCGTAGCGGGTTTCGATCTTGACAGTCTTCTTGCTCATGATTTTTACTCTCTTTATCAACTCAACGAAGTCAGTATATCACGGATCCAATAGTTGACTAAAGTGTAGTGTCATTCAAATTTTTCGTAGTATGGGCGCCCTAGAGTGTTCCAGAACAGGTCATAGTAAGACTCCACCTCATCAATGTCAGAAACCGCATTCATTTCAATATTGAAGAATGGTTTGTCATCTCGCAATGCGAAATGTGAGGAGGGCATGTAGCCGAATTCTGACAGATTTCTCTGGTGTTCTACGGGATATCTCTTGCGATCATAGCAATAGACTGTGATGAAATACTTCTTGCCGATCTCATCATCAAATCGCTTTTGCAGCAGAAAGTCGGCTAGCTTGTTCATCTCGCGCCGATCAGGCGTAATGTCATAGCGCCGATATCCGCGATCTAGCCACTCTTGCGGCTTGATGTCTTTGTCCATCATTCAACCCTAAACTTACGCTCATACCAAGCAGTCAGTGAGTCGCTGATACGGTGACCGAAAATCATATCGATAAACATAAACACCACACCAAAACACAATGTTACTACCAAGAAGGTAAGAAAACCCGCCATAATCAGACCCATTGTTGCCATTATTCATTCTCCTATTACTTGATCTTGAACATTACAATCCAAAAAACCTTGACTAGCAAAGCCAAGACCATTATCATAGCCACTACCGTAATAGACAGTGCCAGATAACTAACGATTTCTGCTCCTAACATCATTCTACTCCAAAGTGTTCTAACAAAATCTCGCCAATGTCCCAATTCATACTTTGAAGTTGATTCACTTTGGCGATATGGGAACATTCCCGAATCAATAACTCGGCGAACTTTTCTACATCCATTGTTGCCAGCAGAACAACATTATCATCTTTATCATACTCTGCCGGATTTTTGCCTTGTGCGATTCGCGCCAATTCAAGAATTCGTTCGTTCATCACTTGACTCCAAAAAGTTGTTTGATTTTATCTGCATTAGTGCCACCGATCTGAAGTTGGTATTCAGCATAGTCGGCACATTCCCGCACAATCTCCTCGGCGAACCTTAGAATCTGTTCTTCTGTAATGTAGCCCGAATAGAGCCCTGGGATCTTTGTGGGTACCAATTCATTCAATAGATCGGTCTGTTCTG
>JACCDP011017818.1_pt1 | contig 69726 bp, 66 predicted proteins | sample 7445841 | NCBI WGS metagenome assembly JACCDP01 (sample SAMN15323441, study PRJNA562643) | freshwater metagenome | isolation source: river surface water | place: USA:Blue River Watershed | collected 2017-08-17 | reverse complement strand
TCCAGATCGGTCTTGTAGAGCACCGTTTCGCAACTGGGGCATTTGATCCACAGGCCTTCGGGCACGCTGCGTCGATCGGCCGGATCGGTGTGCTGTATTTTGGGGGGAAGTAATTTTTCGAGCCAACTCAAGGGTGTCTCCTGGGGGTATCCCATGGGGAATTCATTCGATTTTATCCGCTCAGGCTTGCGCCGCTTGCTTCCAGTGCTGGCTGGCAACCAGCGCGTCACCGCGCTGCTCTGCCAATTCTGCCAATCGAGACCATGCCTGTCGACTCAAGGCAGGCGAAGCCAATTTGGGAGCGGCACGCTCAAAGGCTTGTTGGGCTTTGCCCCACAAGCCGTGCCGGGCATACACGCAACCCGCCAGGTAATGCAACTCGGCATCTTGGGGCCACTGCCGGCTGGCGCGCTCGAGTCGCTGCAACCAGTCGGCATCCGGCGGCAATGTCGCCAACGCCTGCGCCATCAGCACCACCAAGCCTTGACGGTCAACGGCATCGCCCAAAACGTCAGGTTGCTGGATCCAGGTGTTCCATTGGGGCAGCAGCCATTGCAAAGCCCGCCCGGGCTCCCCGCCCAAAGCCAACCATCGGCGGGCGGCCGCTCGAGCCACCTCGGCATCCCCGGTTTCGGCCGGGGTCAGCGCGCCCCAAAGCTGCAACAAGCGCTCGGTATCGACACAATCGGCCAAACTGCTCAGCGCCAAACTGCGCAACAGACTGTCGCTAGCCGAATCCGAAAAAGCACCATGCTTGGTCAACAATCTGGCAGTTTCAAGGGCCAGTGCATGATCACGCACGAGGCGACTGGCCTTGAGACGCAGTCGCAAAGCCAGCGTTCGCCTGGACAAACCGTGCGGCAACTCGGCCAGCAGGCGCAAAGCCTGGGTGGCGTCCCGATCGCTCAGTGTCCAGCGGGCGGCGCTGATTCGAGCGGCGTCCATGGACTCGTTCAGATGGCTGTGCAAGCCTTGCGGGTCGGTGTCCAGGGCGCGTGCCAGGTGCGCATCCCGAGCTGCCCGATCCCGCAGCGAATGGGCGCTTTCAGCGGCCACCAATTCGGCCAGCACACGCACCTGCAACAGGTGCCGCGGCAAAGTCTCGCCCAATTGCAAACTCTCGCGCAAGTCTTGCTCCAAATCAAGCGCCTGCTGGGCTGATTTGCGAGCACGCAAAAAGCGTCCGGTCAGCATCAAAGCCAAAGCATCCAGCAAAGCCGCATGCACGGCACGCTCTTTCTGCAACAGACGCCAGCGGCGTGCTTGCAAGGGCAAATTGAGCAGGGTGGAGACTGCACGCAAAACCCCGTAGATGAAGACAAAAACCAGCACCAGGATCAGGACGAACAAATTGATCGACACATCCAGCCGGTACGGTGGCCAGAACAAGGTCACGGTACCCTCGTTATGCCCGGCCACAAAAGCCCCGGCCACCGCCACAGCGAACAGGCCGAGTAACCACAAAATCCACTTCATGTCAGCGCCCTGCCGCCAAGGCTTCCAGGGCCGTCAGCGTGTCATCGATGCGCGGCATTTTGATCTGACGGACCTCTTCTTGCATTTGCTGAATTTGTGTCAGCGCCTGCCGGCCCAGTCGGGATTGCACATCAAAATAACGGTTCAAGTCGCGTTGGGTGGTCTGCAAATCGGCCCGTGCACTGTCAAATTGACGCGACAGAACTCCCAACCGGGCATTGAGCAAACGCAACTTCAAGTTCTCGCGCAGAAAAAACGACTGCTCTGGTGCCAGCAAAGCCGCATCGGGCTGATCGATGCGACTGATGCGCACCAGACCTTTGACATCGTCCCACAAACCGGCCACCAACCGACCCCACCAATCGGTGCTGATGGCCTTTTGCCATGCCGAGTGGGACTCGGCAGGGGCCACGGCGGGCGTCACCGACCCGACCGCATTGAGCATGGGCAAAACGTCGATTTGCCCCATGAGGTCATCGATCCGCACCAACAAACCGGGGGTGTCCACAACCGTGGCCGAGGTCAGCAACTCGAGGTCGCGCGCCACGGCACGCTGCAAAGCCACAAAGCGCGGGGTCACTTGCTTGCCCAAACGTTGCTCGACCGTGCGCAAAGCCGCCACCAGGGGCTGCAGACTGCCGGTGAGTTGAGCCTGTTGTTGTGCCAGGCGCAATGCGGACTCGAAATCGGCCACCAGATTCTCGTCGCGGGCCCGATTCAGGTTTTGCATCAACTGGTCGAGTTGAGTGCGCTGCAAATGAATTTCGGTGATTTTGGCCTCGGCCAGCGCCAGACGCGCCGCATTGTCACGCGCCAGTTCTTCAGCCTGTTTCGACAAAGAGCGCGCCTCGGTGGCCAACACACCACTGTCGCTGGTTTGACGCGCCAACAACTCTTGCACCGAAGACAACTTCATCCACAACATGGCGCAAAGTCCCAGCGCGAGAACGGCAAGGGTCAAGGCCACCCAAAATGGAGCAACCGGAGATGCCGAAGCGGGTTCTGCTGGCGGTGGCGTGAGGGTTTCAGGGCCAGTGGTCATGGGGGTGATTCTAATGAGGCCAGCACCCCTTGGGCGCTGGGTGAGCACACAGACAAACGGACAAAACCCAAACCACGGGCTTGTTCTGCGATCCGCGCATGGGTGACCAAGGCCCTGGCCTGGGTCCAGGACTGATCCGGCAGCAACTGCGCCAGGTGTTTCAGGGCTTGCGAACTTGAAAACACCCAAATCGAACCATCGGAAGCGGCCGTCGCAGCGGCCTGCAAACGGCCAGCATCCCAGCGGGGGCTGGCTCGTTGGTAGGCGACCGCCCAGGACAATTGGGCACCCGCCTGCTGCAACTGCCCGGCCAACCAATCACGCCCCACCCCCGAATCGCCTCCACGGCCGGGCTGGGTGACGCCGGCATCGGTACCGCGCACCAACAAAACATGCGATCCGGCAAAGACTTGCGGACGCACCACCGGCCACAAATGTTCGGTATCCCAGGCCCCGTCAGGATGGGGCAGATCAATTTGATCAGCGGTCAAACCCTGGGCCAGCAAAGCCTGACGGGTGCCCGGACCGGTGCACCAAGCCCGCGTCCGAGAAGGCCACGCATGACCCGCAGGACGGTGCGCAAAAAAATACTGCACCGCCGCACGGCTCACAAACATGACCGCCTGACATCCGGTCAAACGAGCCCAGGCAGCTTGCAATGCCCGCGGATCAGGCGCAGGGCGGATGTCGATCAGCGGCCAGGCCACCGCGCTTTGCCCGGACTCGGCCAATGCTTCCAGCCAGGGGGCGTTGTCGGGGTCGGGTCGGGTCAGAATCAACAAAGCCATGCGAAAAGAGCCGACTCGGCACCTCAGTGCGCGCCCTGCAATCTGAGTTGTGCGGCGACCTGATCACCCAGGCGCTCGGCAGCCGGCAAATCGGACACTTCGGCTGTCGCTTCAGATCGCAACAGGATCGGCGCACCGTCCGGGTCGCCCCAGGCGGCACGCAAACGCAAGCGATCGCCCACCCACTCGGCATGAGCCGCCAGTGGCATCGAGCAACTGCCACCCATGGCCCGGCTGACCGCGCGCTCGGCTGCCACGGCAATCCAGGTCGGCTGGTGCGCCAAAAAGGCCAACGCTTGGGCCACATCGACGCGCTGGGCGCGCGATTCCAGGCCCAAAGCGCCCTGCCCGGCCGCCGGCAGCATCTGGTCGGTGCTGAAAATATGGCGAATGCGATCGCTCAGGCCCAAACGCTTGAGACCGGCAGCGGCCAGCACAATGCCTGCGTACTGGCCCTCATCGAGCTTGCGCAGACGGGTATCGAGGTTGCCGCGCAGGGGTTCGATGCGCAAATCAGGGCGCAAGGCGCGCAACAGCACCGTGCGCCGCAGGCTCGATGTACCCACCACCGCCCCTTGAGGCAAGTCTTCCAGTCTGGCGTAATGGGGCGAAACCCAGGCGTCGCGCGGGTCTTCGCGCTCCATCACCCCCACCAAAGCAAAGCCCTCGGGCATGTCCATGGGCACATCCTTGAGCGAATGCACGGCCAATTCAGCGGCACCTTGCTCCAGCGCGACTTCGAGTTCCTTGACAAACAGGCCCTTGCCGCCGACCTTGCTCAGGCTTCGATCCAGAATCTGGTCGCCCTGGGTGGTCATGCCCAGCAATTCAACCGCATGGCCTTGCTGGCGCAACAATGCTTGGACATGCTCGGCTTGCCAAAGGGCGAGTCGGCTTTCACGGGTGGCGATGGTCAGTTTCACAATGTGCAGCCGGGCAAAACCGGGGAAGATGAATCTGTGGTACATCCTAGCACCATGTGGGCCCTAAAATCGGGGGATGACGTCCAATCAATTCGACAAAAAGTCCCAGGCTTGGTCCGCCCTGTTCAGCGAACCCATGAGTGACCTGGTCAAACGTTACACCGCCAGCGTGTTTTTTGACCAACGCTTGTGGCAAGCTGACATTCAGGGCTCGCTGGCCCACGCCGAGATGCTGGCAGCCCAAGGCATCATCACCGCCCAGGACCATCAGGCCATCGAGCGTGGCATGGCCCAGATCAGGGCCGAAATCGAATCGGGTCAGTTCACCTGGCAACTGGATTTGGAAGATGTGCACCTCAACATCGAGGCGCGCCTGACCCAATTGGTGGGCGATGCCGGCAAGCGCCTGCACACGGGCCGCAGCCGCAACGACCAGGTCGCCACCGACGTGCGCCTGTGGCTGCGCGGCGAGATCGACGGGTTGATCGAGTTATTGCGCGAGTTGCAGCGCTCGCTGGTCAGCGTGGCTGAGCGCAACGTCGAGGTCATCTTGCCCGGATTCACCCACTTGCAAGTGGCGCAACCGGTGAGCTTTGCGCACCATCTGCTGGCTTATGTCGAAATGTTTGCGCGCGATGAAGAACGCTTGTGCGATGTGCGTCGACGCACCAACCGACTCCCCTTGGGCAGCGCAGCGCTGGCCGGCACCACCTACCCGCTGGACCGCGAACGCGTGGCCCGCACGCTGGGCATGGTCGACGAACAAGGTCAGCCCCAGGTGTGCATGAACAGCCTCGACGGCGTCAGCGACCGCGACTTCGCGATTGAATTCAGCGCCGCCGCCAGCCTGTGCATGGTGCACATCAGCCGCCTGAGTGAAGAATTGATTTTGTGGATGAGCCAAAACTTTGGCTTCATCAAGATCGCCGACCGCTTCACGACCGGCAGTTCCATCATGCCGCAAAAGAAAAACCCCGATGTGCCCGAACTCGCGCGCGGCAAAACCGGTCGGGTGGTGGGGCACCTGATGGGCTTGATCACCCTCATGAAAGGCCAGCCCCTGGCCTACAACAAAGACAACCAGGAAGACAAAGAGCCCCTGTTCGACACCGTTGACACGCTGCGCGACACCTTGCGCATCTTTGCCGAAATGGTGGGGGGTCAACTCAATCCGGCCACCGGCCAGAAAGAAGGCGGCATCACCGTCGATCCACAGGCCATGGAAGCGGCGGCGCAAAAGGGCTATGCCACCGCCACCGATTTGGCCGACTACCTGGTGAAAAAAGGATTGCCCTTTCGGGACGCTCACGAGACCGTGGCGCATGCCGTCAAGGCGGCCACCAGCCACCGATGCGACCTGTCGGAGTTGCCGCTGGCGGTCTTGCAAGGGTTTCACCCCTCGATCGACAAAGACGTCTACGAGTGCCTGAGCCTGCGCGGCTCATTGCAAGCCCGCAACACCCTGGGCGGCACGGCACCGGCACAGGTGCGGGCGCAAATTCAGCGCCACCTGAAGCGACTCGGAACCTGAGACCACAATCCCCTTGGGGGACGCCCAAGGGTCATGGTCGTTCAGCCACAAATCGGTCGCAAACGCGGATAAACACCCAGGGCGTTTTCGCGGTAAACCCGTTGCCGCATGGGCTCATCGGCCGCCGGTGAAGCCTCGATGTAACGCCGAGTGTGGTCGAAATGGTGACCCGTGCGCGGGTCGATCCCGTTGACGGCGCCAAAGGTTTCCGAAGCAAACAACACGTTTTGGCTGGGCACCACCGACAACAACAGGTCGATGCCCGGCTGGTGGTAGACGCAAGTGTCGAAGAACACGTTCTTGAGCACTTTCTCTTCCAGCGTCGGCAAGCCCATGTCCTGCGCCATGCCCCGGTAGCGACCCCAGTGATAGGGAGCTGCACCGCCCCCATGCGGCAGGATGAATTTGATGTCGGGGAAGTCGCGAAAAATGTCCGACGTCAGGAATTGCACGAACGCAGTGGTGTCGCCATTGATGTAATGGGTCGCCACCGCATTGAAATGCGGGTTGCAAGAGCCACTGACATGAATCATGGCAGGCACCTGCAACGCGACCAATTGCTCATACAAGGGGTACCACCAATCCTTGTCCCACAGCGGCGGATCGCTCCAGCGCCCGCCGGTCGGGTCGGGGTTGACATTGAAGCCGACAAAGCCCAGCTCGTTCACGCAACGGCGCATTTCGTCAAACACCGCCTGACGGGGCGGCACACCGGCGGCCTGGGGCAACATGCCGACCCCGGCGAAATGGCGCGGGTACAACTGGCACACCCGATGGACCAAATCGTTGCAATAGCGGGCCCACACCACATTGGTGGCCTCGTTGCCCTGATGGTGATCCATGCCCACCGCCTTGGGCGAGAACACCGTCAGATCAACCCCGCGTTCTTTCATGCGGGCCAACTGATTGGGCTCAATGCCGGCGCGGATTTCAGCCTCGCTGACCTGCGGCGGCTCTCGCAAGACCGAGCCATCGCGCTGAAATTGCTCGATCTGGCGCTGACGGAATTCGCTCACCTGGGGCGGCGTGGTGGTGTAGTGACCGTGGATGTCGATGATCATGCGTGAAAAGGGTTGAAAATGGAGAATCAATTCGGCTGGTCATGTTAATCTGCGCCTCAAGGACGCACCCATCGCCCCTGCGACAGTTTGTCTTGCCCCGGAGGCCCCATGCTCGATGTCTTGAACCGGTTTTATCCCGCCCGTTACACCGCTTTTGTGCTGGTCGGCTTGCTGTTCCTGGGCAACACCCTGTACACCCTGCTCAGTGGACAAGCCTGGCTGACCTGGCTGCTTTGGCTGGCCTTGTTGTTGCTGGGCATGCACGATGTGCGACAAACGCAACATGCGATTTTGCGCAACTACCCCATCATCGGCCACCTGAGGTTTTTGCTGGAGCATGTGCGGCCCGAGATCCGCCAATACTTTCTGGAAAGCGAAACCGAGGCCGCGCCATTTTCGCGCGCGCAACGCTCACTGGTTTATGCCCGCGCCAAAGGGCAATCGGACAAACGACCCTTTGGCACCCAGATGGACGTACGCAGCGTGGGCTACGAGTGGCTGACCCATTCGATGAGCCCCACGCAAATCGCCGGCTCCGATTTTCGGGTCAGGGTCGGCCATGCCGGCTGCTCGCAACCCTACGACATCAGCCTTTTCAACATCTCTGCCATGAGCTTTGGTGCCCTCAGCGCCAACGCCGTTCTGGCCCTCAACCAAGGCGCCCAAATGGGCGGCTTCGCGCACGACACTGGAGAGGGCTCGATCTCGCGCCACCACCGCACCCACGGTGGCGACCTGATCTGGGAAATCGGCTCGGGCTACTTTGGCTGCCGCCATGATGACGGCAGTTTCAGCGAGGACAAATTCAAGGTCAATGCCCTGGACCCCCAAGTGAAAATGATCGAAATCAAGCTCAGCCAAGGGGCCAAGCCCGGCCATGGCGGCGTCTTGCTGGGCCCCAAAGTCACCGCCGAAATCGCCGAAGCGCGCGGCGTCCCGGTCGGCGCCGACTGCGTCTCGCCGTCGTCCCACAGCAGCTTTGACTCGCCTCTGGGCTTGCTCCGGTTCTTGCAGCGCTTGCGCGAGCTGTCGGGCGGTAAGCCGACCGGTTTCAAACTGTGCATCGGCCACCCCTGGGAATGGTTTGGCATCGCCAAAGCGATGCATGAAAGCGGTATCGTGCCCGACTTCATCGTGGTCGACGGCTCCGAAGGCGGCACCGGCGCAGCGCCACTGGAATTTTCCGATCACATGGGCATGCCCATGATCGACGGTCTGCGCCTGGTGCACAACACCCTGGTGGGACTGAACCTGCGCGACCAGGTGCGCATCGGTGCCAGCGGCAAAATCGTCAGCGCCTTCGACATGGTGCGCGCTCTGGCCATGGGTGCCGATTGGTGCAACAGTGCGCGCGGCTTCATGTTTGCGCTCGGCTGCATCCAGGCTCAAACCTGCCACAGCGGCATGTGCCCCACCGGAGTGACCACCCAGGACCCCATTCGGCAACAGGCCCTGGTGGTGCCTGACAAAGCGCAGCGGGTGAAAAACTTCCACCGCCACACGCTCGAAGCCCTGAAAGAACTGCTCGAAGCCACTGGCGTCCAATCGCCACAAGAAATCTCCTTGCGCCACATCATGCGCCGCGTCAGCGCAACCGATTCGCGCACCTTGTCCGAGCTGTACCCCGACATGCCCGCCGGTGCGCTGTTGCAAGCAGACGCCACCCGACTGGCGGCAGCGGGTTCACTCTATGCCCAACACTGGCAGGGCGCATGCACAAACACTTGGGCGCAAGCCTGAATTCAGGGACATACCGCCGGTGCCGGACGAGTCAGGACAAACCGCCGATCTCCCAGCCAATGCATTTGCAGCGCCAATTGCCGGTTGTCCGGTGCCGGCTCCAGCACCAGGCACAAACCGTCCGGGCACGGTGCAAAGCGCGCTTCCGGCAATCCGGCTTGCTCAGTGGCACTGAGATCCACCCATCCGGCATTGCGAATCAACTCCAATCGCTCACCGCTGACCGTCCAGGACTCTGAGCCACCGGGGCAAGTCCACTTTTTTAGCGTTGGCAATGTCACCACGGCCTTGCCCAAAGGCTGCCACGGCGCCAAGGGCAGGCCTTGCTCGCCCACCACCCTGAACTCCAGCGGATTGACCATGCCCGGCCATGTCAAACCCGACAGGCCCACGGGTGTTCGGGTTCGGACTTCTTGTTGCCGCAAATCGAGCATCAACGACGCACTGCGGGTCGGATTCGGGCGGCGACCCGTTTCCGACGTCACCCGCCATTGCAGAGAATGGGCCTGATTGCTCAGCACCAAGGAAGGCAAGGCTCGCAAACGCAAACTGAATGCCGAGTCGTCCGAAATCAAGTCATCGCCCAAACCCAAAGCCCACTGCAAGGCATGTGCCGAGGGATGAACCAGCAAAGGGTTGGGGCCTGAGGCCAAAGCGAAAGTCGCACGCGAAGGGTGAATGGGCAAATTCAACCCTATTTCACCCTTCCCCACTTGAACGAGGCTCAAGCGGGCCATGCCGGAGGGGACATCGCTCAAATCGACCTGGAAGCGCTCGGGTTGCTGGGCCAGGGGTTGCAGTTGGGTGCCGTCGGGCAAAGTCAGGCTGGCAGACAACAAGCAAGCCGAACGCGCCGGTGATTGGATCAGCAAATCCGCCACGCCCCCCGACATCAGCGCCTGTGCACCATGGATGTCGGCCAAATTCACATCACGAGCGGGCAAATCCATCAGGAAAGCAGCGCCGGGCATCGGTTCGAAGCCGAACCAGCCGCTCAGTTGAACCAACACCTGGTTAGAGCGCGGCCAAGCAGAGGCAGAAATGCCTGCCGGATCAAACACCAATTCATCACGGCTTGGATTGAAACCGACCCGATCCACGCGCCCCAGCACGGCGCCGCTGCCCGGGTCAGAGACGGTGAGTGAGAAGGAGTGCCAATAAGGGGCCAAAGGCAAGCGCCCCTCCAGGGTCACACGTGCGCGCCCAGCCGTGAAGCAACCCGCATAACCATCATCTGCCATCAGCCGAGGCATGGTACCGCTGAACCAGCCCGGCACGTAGATGTAGGCCGTCTTGGTGCTGCCCAGCCGGTTGCGCACCGGCGACAGCAATTGGATGCGCCCGGAGTCGTCCAGGGGTCTGGCAAAAGACGGGGCAAATTCGTATTGGTCGCGAAAACGATTGCTCAGGTAGTCGCTGGCCTGGGAAATCACGCGCAAATTGCTGACCAGAAAGCTGCTCAGATCCTGGGTGCCGCCTTTGCCCGAAACCTCGGCCAACACACCGGACGATGGCATGAAGAAATCTTTGCTGGTGACCATGTCGATCGCCACGCACTGGGTCTGAATGATGCCTCCCTTGAAACATTCGGGGCTGATGTTGCGCACACCGAATTTCTCGGCCAAGGCTCGCGCCAGACCGGCAGCCTCTTCACCGCTGCGGCCCCGCACCTGGGCATCCAGCCACTGGGTGATGGTGGCAATGGCCCGATTGATGACATCGTTGGTTTGCAAGGCCACAAAACGCTGCGGATCACTGCGAATGACTTCCTGCAGCAGTCGCTCGGACTCCAAAAAACTGCTGTAGAGCCCAAACAGGTTGCGCAGCAAAGGAGCCAGCACGATGACGGGAATCTGGTCGTTGGCCGTGACGGGCACCTTGACCTCAATCGGCTCCTTGTCAATTTCGAAAGAATGACTGCCGGTCTGTTGGCCATTGGACTGCAACAAGGCCACCATGAGGATCTGGCGCAGCCCGTTGACTGCACTGGCACGCAACAAAATCTGATCACCCGATTGGAGGCGATTGACCTTGAACACCGGCAACACCGAGTCGCCACGCTGGATGCGGATGTCAAGCACGGGGCCTTGATGCAGGCTTTCTTGAGCGACTGCGCCCCCCGTTCCCCCAAGAACCAGCAACATCCAGCAAAGGCAAAAACGCCATGCGTGCGTCCATCCGCGTGCAAGCACAGAGCTGCGCCGACCCATGCCGCCGGATGGGGGAGATTCAAATCCTGCCATGCAACCTCCAGATTGGATGCAGTTTATCAAGCCTGGGCTCAAGCCCAGCCCAGCACCCGATCGAACACGGCCTCGGGGTCCGTCTGCCCGTGTCCGCGCCAGGCCACCATCTGATCGGGGCGGATCAGCACCAAGGGGGCTTGATACAGATCCCGCAACGACGGCGGCAAATCGTGCACCGCTTGCATCTCCAAGCCCCTGCGCGCGGCGCTGGCGTGCCAGGCTTGCACCGATGCGTCATCGGCTTTCAAAACCAGCAGTGTCCAATCCCGACCCAGGGTGTCGTAGAGCGAGCGACCATCGGGCAACCAGGCATGCGGCGGGCGTCCGCCCGGCTTGGCACAGGGCACATAAGTGTTGGCCTCGTCGGGTGGCACGGCGCTGCCATCGTCGACGATCACCGGACTGCCGTCATAACGCCCGCCAAAAGTCACACCGGGGATGTTGAACTCCAGGCGCACATGGGCATTGAAATGCACGCTGGCCTCGGCCCGCAGTGCTTCCCCATTCGGACCATCCTCTTCCAATTCAACCGTGGCCGGATACAGGCCCACCGAATCGGCAAAACGGCGCGCGTAGCCGGTGTTGCGATGCCCCAACTTCTTGCGCTCGAAGGCATAACTGGCCAGCAAAGCCGGACCCGCCTGACCGCGCAAATCGGCCGCCAGTTTCCAGCCCAGGTTCACGGCATCTTCAACGCCGGTGTTGTAACCCAGGCCCCCGGTGGGGGTGAACAAATGCGCCGCGTCACCGATTAAAAAGACCCGGCCACGGCTCAAATCCTGGGCCACCAGTGCATGACCGGCGGTCCAGGTCTGGCAATTCAGGATCTCCATCGGCATCTCGACCCCCAGGGCCTGACGCAGCACCTGACGCGCCTCGCGCTCGCCCCAGCCCTCGGCATCTTCCCCTTCATGCAACGACGCATGAAAAGCGAACTCTTGCACCCCGTCGACCGAAGCCAGCAGCGCCCGGCGCTCATGGTTGACGGTGACATACATCCAGGCCCTGGCGTGCGGCATGCGGGCATAAAACTCGGGCAAGCGCACATACACGGCAAACATCTGACCGCCCATGTAGGCGCGTCGCATGCCGGTGGCACCCTCGTAGCTGATGCCCAATTGGTGACGCACGGCACTGCGCGGGCCATCGGCCCCCACCAGGTAGCGGGCTCTGACCGACAGCACCTCACCGGACCCGTCGCTGGCCTGAACCTGCGCTTGCACATGATCACCCCGGTCTTCAAAACCCAACAACTTCCAGCCGTAACGGATGTCATTGCCGGGCCATTTTTCGGCATGCCGGCGCAACACCGGCTCGACATACTTTTGCGACACCCGGTGCGGCAATTCTGCGGCACTCCAGGACCCGCTGAGGTCTTTGATTTTGCGCACGGCTTCGGCCGCCGTGGGCAAACTCAGGCGCGCCAATTCGTGCCGGCTCAGGCGGGTGAAATAAGCGATGTCGGTCGGGTGATCGGCTGGCAAACCCAAAGCGCGCACCTCGTGCGCGAAACCCAGTCGCCGATAGTGCTCCATGGTGCGAGCCTGGGTGGCGTTGGCCTGCGGGTTGAAGGCGGTAGAAGGTTTGGCATCGACCAGCAGGGTCCGGACACCGCGCGGCCCCAACTCATTGGCCAGCATCAAACCGCTGGGACCGCCTCCCACAATGAGAACCTCGGTATCAATGGCATCGGCGCTGGCGTTCATGGGGGTCAATCGGGAGTTTGAAATCACCCAAACAAGTGTATCCTCCCCCTCCAGTCACATCAGGCATAGCAGAGGCATGGTCTTCTGAGCCAGAATAGACCCATTGACCTGACCTCGGGGCTCAGCCCTGTTTTGACCGAAACCACCCCATGGATCACCAACTTGAACAACAACTGCGTGTGCGCCAACTGGTTGAAAACTGGGCCGTTTGGCGCGACGCCGGCCTTTGGGACCCATTCCGCACCGTTTGGCACGACGATGGCGTCATGATGGCCACCTGGTTTCAGGGGCCTTTCGAGGAATTCATCCGCGTCACCATCGAGGGCTGGAACAAGGGCGTGAGCATCTTGCACTTTCTGGGCGGTTCGTCCATCGAAGTTGAAGGCACGCGGGCCATCGCCCAAACCAAAATGACGATCTCGCAGCGCGGCCCGGTCGAGGGCGTGCTGTGCGACGTGGTTTGCACCGGCCGCTTTTATGACTTTTTCGAGCAGCGCAACGGGCGCTGGGGCCTGGTGCATCGCCAGCCCATCTACGAAAAAGACCGCATCGACCCGATCGACCCCGCTGCCAAACTGCAACTTGACGCCGAGGCGCTGGCGCAGTTTCCCGAGGGGTATCGCCACTTGGCCTACATCCAGACCCGCATCGGCTACCAGGTCAAAATGGACATGCCCCAACTCAAGGGCCCCATCGTCCAGGACCTGTACCGCCGTGGCGCCGACTGGCTGGCCGGCAAACCCCTTGAACGTTGACACACGGAGTAACCATGCGCAATTTGAATCAACACAACATCACCGACGCGGTCCTGGCCAGTTTTGGCAACACGCCCGATCCGCGCCTGAAAGAAATCATCAGCAGCCTGGTCAAGCACCTGCACAACTTCGCCCGCGATGTCAAATTGACCGAAGACGAATGGTTTCGGGGCATTCAGTACCTGACCGCCACCGGCCACAAATGCACGGGCACGCGCCAGGAATTCATTTTGTTGTCCGACGTCCTCGGCCTGTCGATGCTCACCATCGCCATGAACCAGGACAAACCCGCCGGTTGCACCGAGGCGACTGTCTTCGGCCCCTTCTTCCTGGAAGACGCCCCCGCCTACGAGTTGGGGGCCGATGTTTCCAACGGTGCCAAAGGCGCCCCATGCTGGGTCGAAGGACGCATCCTGGGCCTGGAAGGAGAACCCATTCCCAATGCCACCATCAACGTCTGGCAAGCCGATGATGACGGCTTGTACGACGTGCAGTACGAAGACTTGGGGCACTCGCAAGCGCGTGGCATTTTGAAGTCGGATGCCGAAGGCCGCTACCACTTCAAAACCATCGTGGCCGAACCCTATCCCATCCCCACCGATGGCCCGGTCGGCACCTTGCTCAACGCCACCAAGCGCCACCCTTGGCGCCCCGCTCATTTGCACTTCATGGTCGAAGCACCGGGCTATCAGCGCCTGATCACGCACGTGTTCCGCGACAAAGACAGCTACCTCGACTCCGATGCCGTCTTCGGCGTGCGCCAATCCCTGATTGCCGATTGGGTGCAACTGCCCGATGGCAGCTATCGCATGGATTACGACTTCATCCTGCCCAAAATCGGCGCCAAGTAAAGCAACAGGGCCGTGTCGAGCTGGATCTATACCGACCCGCTGTTTTATCTGGCGGCGATCCCGGCCATTTTGCTGATCGGCATCAGCAAGAGCGGCTTTGGATCGGGCTTTGGCGGGCTGGCGGTACCCCTGATCGCACTCACCGTCACCGTGCCCGAAGCGGCGGCGGTGCTCATGCCTTTGTTGTTGGTGCTCGATGTGCTCGCCCTGCGAGCCTACAAAGATGGCTATGACAAAGCGCTGTTTCGCCAACTGCTGCCGTGGTCGATGTTGGGCATCGTGATCGGCTTCTTTTTGTTCAAATACATCGACACCCACATCGTCGAGGGCACAGTCGGCATCTTTGCGCTGGCCTTTGTCGCGCAACGCCTGCTCTTTCCACCCAGCCCGCAGGGCGTGATATTGCCGCGCTGGATCGGCGTGAGCCTGACCACCATGTCGGGCTTCACCAGCTTCATCGCCCACGCCGGCAGCCCGCCCCTGAACGCCTATGTGCTGCCCATGCGGCTGGCCCCCTTGACCTATGCCGCCACCATGGCGGTGCTCTTTTTCTGGGTCAACATGGCCAAATGGGTGCCCTATGCCTATTTGGGGCTGTTCGACTGGAGGGGCCTGCTGACGGCGATCATCCTGATGCCCTTCACCCCCATCGGCATCTGGATCGGGGTGCGCATCGCACGCAAAATATCCCCTCAACTCTTTTATTTCTTTGTGCAAACGGGGATGGTTCTGACCGGATGCAAATTGGTGTTTGATGGCTTCATCAAAGGAATGTGACATGCGCGTCTTTCAAACCCTGCAAGAAGTGGTCGATTTGGTGGGCCAGGAATTGGCCGTCAGCGACTGGGTCGAAATCACCCAGGAGCGCATCAACCTGTTTGCCCAGGCGACCGGCGACCACCAATGGATCCATGTGGATCCCGACAAAGCCCAAGCTGGCCCGTTTGGCACCACCATCGCGCATGGCTTTTTGACGCTGTCGCTGATGCCGGCTTTTTTTGACTCGGCCCTCAAGGTCAACCAAACCCGCATGTCGGTGAACTACGGCGTGAATAAAGTGCGCTTCACCTCGCCGGTCCCCGTTGGCTCGCGCTTGCGCGCCCACATCACCCTGAAATCGGCGGAGCCGATCGAACCCAAGGGCTATCACATGACCTACGCCGTCAGTGTCGAACGCGAGGGCAGTGACAAACCGGTTTGTGTGGCCGAAACGATTGCCCGTCGCTACGCCTGAAGTGCCTGCGTGGGCTGCCACAGAGCCTCCACCCGGACCATTCGGTCAAGGTGGGGTCCACTCGACGATCACGCTTCGCTGGACCCGAACTCAGACGATGATGCGAGTCGTTTTGGAGCTGATGGCCAAGGCTCTTTCGCGAACCTCGCTCAAGAACTCTGGGTGACGGGCCAGCAACTCAAACAAGATGACCACGCCAGCCACGGGCTGCGCAGCACCTGTCTCATATCTGGAGAAGGCATTGTGTCCGCCGCCAGCGATGAGCGCCGCGTCGGCTTGGGTCAGTTTCAATGCGCTTCGGGAAGACTTCAAAGAGTCGGCAATCATCTTGCGAGCCTCTAGAACCAATTGATCGCCAGCTTCGGCGTAACGGTCGCCAGAGTCAGTCTCCTCATCAAAGTCAATCTCCTCGCACTGATCGCAAAACCAACCCGCGACGCGAGGAACGATGAAACTCAGTCCACGCCGAGAAATCTGGACATCACGGACACCGTAATGCAGCTCCCCCTCTTCGCATGCATGACATGGCTTGATGATTTGTTTGTCTTCCATATCACAGCTCCTTCAACGAGATCACCACCTTGCTTCGCGGATCGAGCGAAACCTTCACATAGGCCATCTGGGTCTTGTTTGGACAAAGCCAGTTGTAAACATCCATCCAAGCGCCAGACAAATTCTTGGACTCCATGGTTTTGAAACACTGCGTATCGGTGCGCGAACAAATGAAATCGATCATTTCCTCAACCGTCATGTCCAAATCGTCTTGGGCCGTCGCGATCGCGGTCGATGTGAACGCTTTGCGGCCAAGGGCCTTGATTCGGGCTTGGACATCAACCAGCGGGTAAGTGGGTTTGGCCATGTGAATTTAACCCTATCAGGGTTCCTTGTCAACCCTAATAGGGTCATTTACATCGCGTCTTGTGGTGTCGACGCGATGCAGTCGGACTGGCCGATGAGAACGCTCTGTTGCCTGCGACAGGCGGTTGAGGATCGATCAGTCCGTCAAAAAATGAGAACTATAGATCAAATTTGATGACCAGTCGCCACGAATTTCCGATCAAAATTTCAGAAGGGCCACTTTCAAGCATGAGCTGTACGGCGCTGAGTTCCAGCATTCCGAACATCAACGGGTTCATCACTCGCGCCCGCTGCGGGCGCTCAGCGTGCCCGGGCGACCCGCGCGCGCAAATCCGTCCAAGGCTTGGCATCGGGCGCATACCGCGCCCGTGTGTAACGCACGATGTCGGCGATCTGGGCGTCGCTCAGGCTGTGCCTGAAGCCCGGCATGAAGCCCACCTGTCGGCTGGGCGGGTGCTGCAAGCCTTCAAGGATGGTTCTAATCAGGTTATCGGGTGCATCGGCCCGCACCTGTGAGTTCAAAGCCAACGGGGTGTTGACCCCCAACAGTTGAGCCCCATCTCCGTCATGGTGGCACGATCCGCAACTGCCCTCGAACTGACGCTGAGCGGCATCGGGCCAGGGCGCTGCTTGCGCCGCGCGTTGCACCGCCTGTTGCGCCAACAGCTGGCTGCGCGCCGCATCCACGCCACTGGCGGCCGGGTTGAGGCTGGCCAAATAAGCCGCCATGTCTTGCAAGATCGCGTCGGGCACATCGGCCAACTGGCGCACGATCTGGGCCATGGGGCCACCGGCCACGGCATGCCAGGGGCTGTGCCCATGGCGCAAATAATGGAAAAAAGCCGCTTCGGTCCACGGCACCGCCGAGCGATTCAGCGCATCCAGCGCCGGGGCGTGCCAGCCATCGACATCGGCTCCTTGCAGGTGGGCTGTATCGCGCTCGGCCCCCAACAGATTGCGCGGGGTGTGACAGGCACTGCAATGCCCCAGCGTCTGCACCCAGTAGGCACCCCGGTTTTGCGCCTCGCTCAGCTGCGGATCGGGCTGCCAGGGCGTGGGCACATGAAAAAGGCCGTTCCAAACCGCCATCGCGGGACGCCAAGCCGCCAGACCTCGCATCTCGGGCGCCGGAGTGGCTTGTCGCACCGGTTTTTGCGACATCAGGTGGGCATACAGGTCCATCAGATCGGTGTCGCTCAGCCCCGCAAAAGAGGTGTACGGAAACGCCGGATAAAGGCGATGCCCATCGCGCGAGACCCCTTCGCGCATGGCCCGCGCAAAGGCCTGAAACGACCAACGCCCCAGCCCGGTCTCGGGGTCGGGGGTGAGGTTGGTGGTGTAGACCGTGCCAAAGGGTGTCACGATGGCCCGCCCGCCCGCGTTGGGCAGACCCTGATCGGTGGTGTGACAGCCCACACAGTTGCCCAATGCCGCCAGTTGACGGCCACGCTCGATCTGGGCCGCACCAAAGCGGGTCGGGTCAGGGCGCGACACCTCGGGCAAGCTGGCGCGCCAGCCCAGGGTGGCGGCGACCAAGGCCGCCGCGCCCAACGCCGTTGCGCCCAAGCGGCGCGTCCAGGTCAACGCCCGGCCACGCCAATGGGGCGCTGCACGCGGCACAGGGGCGGTGCCAGATGGCTGGGGGTCGATGCGATCGACCGGTGGCGGCATCGGGTCGGCATGGCCACGGGCCTGCCCATCGGTCAGCGGGTTGAGCGCCGCACGCACCACCTCGGGGGTGAACGGGGGCTGCCTGAATCGCACACCGGTGGCGTCAAAGATGGCGTTGGCAATGGCGGCAGTCCCCGGCACCGAAGACGATTCGCCCGCCCCCAACGACGGTTGGTCGGGGCGCGGCATTTGGAACACCTCGATGACGGGCACTTCACGAAAACTCAATATCGGATAGGCGCCCCACTCCTGACTGGTGACCGCGCCCGTCTCAGGGTCGGTCTGGATTTGCTCTTTCAAAGCGCGGCTGGTGGTCTGAATCACATTGCCGTGCACCTGGTGCTCGACCCCGGCCGGATTGACGACCAGACCGGCATCGTGGCCCACCACCACGCGTTTGACATGCACTTCACCGGTGCGCCGATGCACTTCGACATCGGCCACCCACGCCGCCCAAGCGGCGCCAAAGCCGGGCCACTTGCTGTGGACATAACGGGCATAGGCAAAGCCCTGTCCCTGCAACCAGTCGCCCACGGGTGCTTGCTGCTGCGGCTGTGTGTGCGGCTTCCAGCCGGCCTTTTGCGCCGTGGCTTGCACCAACTCACGCGCGCGCGGGTCGTTCAGCCACTGCAAGCGGTACTGCACCGGATCGACCCCGGCGGCGCTGGCCAATTCGTCGATGTAACTCTCGTGGGCAAATGAATTCGGCAAGGCCGACACCCCCCGCAACCAACTGGCGCGCAGGATCGGGGCCATGTCGTGCACGGTCACGCGCAGGTCGGCGTAGCCGTAGGGAGGCCGGGCGGTGCGGTCGCCCATCTCGTAGGCCTGTGCGGTGGCTGGCACACGCCCGGTCAACAACAGCGCCAGCGTGGGCGCACCATTGGATGGGTAAGCGGTCTCAAAGTCATAGCCCATCGGTTGACCGTCGGGCCCCAGCCCGCCGCGCACATGCATCCATTGGGCAGCGCCTTTGGGCTCCCAGGCGTGCTCTTGTTCGCGCGTCAGCTGAACCCGCACCGGGGCACCGACGGCGCGCGACATCAGTGCGGCATCGGCCGCCACATCGTCGGCCCCGTTGCGCCCGTAGCATCCGGCGGCTTCCATGCGCACGACATCGACCTGGGTATCGGCCAGCCCCATCAGGGTGGCCAGGTCACGGCGCAAGACATGCGGGTTTTGCGTGCCGGCCCAGACCCGCAAGCGGATCTGCGGCGCGTCGGGGTCTGAGCCATCGAGCCAGTGCGCCAGGGCGCACGAAGGCCCCAGGCTGGCGTGCATCTGATAAGGCCAGACATAGGTGCGGTCGAACCCGGTGCTGGCGTCGCGCAAAGCGCCTTCGATGTCGCCCTCGTTGACCAACTCTCGCGGGGTGGCGGGGTTGTCGCGCAAGGCGTTTTGCACATCGCTCACATCGGGCATGCGCGGCCAGGGCTTCCAGTCGATGCGCAAATCGCGCATGGCCAACTCGGCGTGTTCTTCGCGCTCGGCCACCACGCCCACAAAATCGCCCTGCACCACCACGGCACGCACGCCGGGCACATGATCGATGCTGGCCTGCTCCACGCCACGCAGGGTGTGTCCGATGAAGTCGCCATGATCGGCCCCGGCGTAAGGTGGGCGGATCACGCGCCCGTGCAACACCCCCGGCCAGCGCATGTCGTGGACAAAGGCGGGTTCTCCGCTGGCTTTGGCCGGTATGTCCACGCGCGGCACGCTTTGCCCCACCAGGCGGTACTTTGCCGGGTCTTTGGTGGCTGCGGCCAAGTCCAGCGGCAATCGAATCAAGCCCTCGGTGGACAGCACTTGCGCCCAATCGGCCTGGCGCGGCGTCGGCCCGGCCAAACGCACGATGCCTTGGTCAAGGTCAAGCTGATCGACCGCACACGACCAAGCTTGCGCCCAGCGTTGCAACAACGTGTGGCGCGCCTGCGCCGCCGCCCGGCGCAGCGGCTCGGCATGGATCTGGATCGACGCGCTGGCGATCGTGGCGCCCTGATTGGGTGCGGCCTCGGTGCTGCCCATGATCAGCATCACCCGGTCCAGGGGCACATCGAGCTCTTCGGCCACGATCTGGGTCAGTGCAGTGCGCAAGCCGGTGCCCAGATCCACATGCCCGCACAGACCGGTCACGCTGCCGTCGGGCCAAACCACCAACAGGGGCTCGGGCCCCTCAGAGGGGTCGCTGGCGACAAAACTGGGTTGCCCGCGCACCGCTGCAGGTTGAGGCAGGGCCTCGCGCCACACGCACAGCCCGGCCGGGGCCTGCCAAATGGCGCGCCGTGTCAGGTACCGCTGTGCCCACGAAGTCATGCGGCGCTTTGCTCCCGGATGCGTTGCGCCGCCAGTCGAACCGCCTGCATGATTTCGACATGGGTTCCGCAACGGCACAGGTTGGCCGATAAAGCCCGCACGATGTCGGCATCTGTGGGCCGGGGATGGTCGCGCAGCAAGCGCGCCGCCATCATGATCATGCCGTTGAGGCAGTAGCCGCACTGCGCCGCCTGGGCATCGACAAAAGCCTGTGGCACGGCTTTTAATTCGGGCGGCAAGCCCTCCAGGGTGGTGATTTCACGGCCCTGCATTTCCAGCGCCGGAATGCAGCAAGAGCGCGCCGCCTGCCCGTCGACCCACACCGTACAAGCCCCGCACTGCCCCAGGCCGCAACCCAGGCGCGGGCCATTGAGGCCGGCGTCATTGCGCAACACATGCAACAGTTGGGCCGCCGATGTGACCTTGAAACTTTGAGCCTGCCCGTTGATGCGGCACTGCAAGGTCCGGGTGCGCAGGGGCTCATTCACAAGCGGGATCCGTCAAACGCTCAGGTACTGACGCTGGATGGCCTCGTCCTGTACCAACTCGGCCATGCTGGCCTGATGGCGGATTTGACCTTTTTCCAGCACATAGGCCCGGTCGCTGACCCACTGGGCAAAGTGGATGTTTTGCTCGGACAACAAGATGCTGACCCCGGCACGCTTGAGTGCCATGATCATGTCGGCCATCTGCTCCACAATGACCGGCGCAACCCCCTCGGAGGGCTCATCGAGCAACACCAGCAAAGGGTTGCCCATGAGGGTGCGCGCCACGGTCAGCATTTGCTGTTCGCCGCCACTCATGCGCCCGCCCGGGCGATGCTGCATCTCACCCAGATTCGGAAACAATTCAAACAGTTTTTCGTGCGTCCATTGCGGTGCCTGCGAGCCATCGGGAAAGCGGCGCGCCCCCTGACGGCCCACGCTCAAGTTTTCCAGCACGGTCAGGTCGGTGAAGATGCGCCGATCCTCGGGCACATAACCCAAACCACGGCGCGCGACCTGATGCGGTTGCGCCGCAGAGATGTCTTGCCCCAGGTAATCGATGCGGCCACTGCGGCGCGGCATCATCCCCATGATGGCTTTGAGCGTGGTCGACTTGCCCGCGCCATTGCGGCCCATCAGGGCCACCACCTCGCCCCGGCGCACTTGCAGGTTGACGTCAAACAGGATTTGGGCCGCCCCGTACCAAGCGCACAGGCCCTGGGTCTGCAACAAAAGTTCGGCGCTCATGCATGGGCCTCAAAAGTTTTACCGGAACCGAAATACACCTCTTGCACCTTGGGGTGGTTGCGGATGTCCTGAGCCGAGCCTTCGGCAATCAGACGACCCCGCGCCAGCACGATGATGCGATCGGCAAATCCAAACACCACATCCATGCTGTGCTCGGTGAACAGCACCGCCAACCCGCGGCGGGTGACGAGTTCGCGCGTCAGGGCCATGAGTTTGTTGCGCTCGGCCGGGGCCATGCCGGCGGTGGGCTCGTCCATCAGCAGCAAGCGGGGCTCGTTGGCCAAAGCAATCGCCAACTCCAGCCGCTTGACATCGCCATAAGCCAATTGGCTGCACGGCCGATCGGCTTGCTCGCTCAGGCCGACTTGCGCCAGCAAGGCCAATGCATCCTGGCGGCGATGCCCGGCGGCCCGGCGCCAAATCTTGAACACCAAGCCATCGGCCGACAGCAAAGCCATCTGCACATTCTCGACCACGGTCAGCGACGCAAAGGTTTCGGCGATCTGAAAAGTGCGGCTCACACCCATCTGCCAAATCTGGCGCGGCTTCAAGCCGACCAAATCGGTCCCCTCCAGCTGGACACTGCCGCTGTCGGGGCGCAGTTGACCATTGACCATGTTGAAAGTGGTCGATTTGCCCGCGCCATTGGGCCCGATCAGGGCCAGCAACTCGCCCGGAGCCACCTGAAAATTTATCCCGTCCACCGCACGGTTGCCGCCAAACGACTTGCCCAGGTTTTCCACACGCAGCAAACTCATGGTTGTGCCCCCCGGCGCTGTGACCACCAATCGCTGAAAAATCCGGCGATGCCCTGTGGAAACGCCAACACCAGCAACAAAATGATCGCCCCCAACAAGGCGCGCCAATAATCGGTGCTGCGGGCGATGATGTCCGACAGCCAGGTGAAGCTGACCGCCCCCACGAGCGGCCCCACAATCGTCTGTACGCCGCCCAGCAGCACCATCACCAGGCCATCGACCGACTTGGCCACACCCATCGCATCGGGCGAAATGCTGCCTTTGGAGAACGCAAACAAGGCGCCTGACAAACCGGCAAACAGACCCGCCACCACAAACCCCGCCCACTGCACCTGCTTGACATCGATGCCAATCGCGTCAGCTCGCAACACCGAATCGCGTGTGGCCCGCAACGCGTAACCCAAGGGCGCGAACAACATGCGACGCAAGGCATAGACCCCGATCGCCACCAGCACCAGCGTCAGGTAGTAGTAGTGGGTCTTGTTGGCAAAAGCCTGGCTCGGCCAAACTCCCGTGAGCCCGTTGGAGCCGCCGGTGAACTGGTCCCATTGAAAACAAATCGACCACAAAATCTGACCGAAAGCCAAGGTCAGCATCGCCAGGTACACCCCCGACAGTCGCACGCAAAACCAGCCGATCAGCACCGCTGCCAGGGCCGTCAGCACCGGCGCCAGCGCCAGACTGACTTCCATCGGCACACCGGCGCGCAACACCAGCAAGGCGGCGATGTAGGCACCCAAACCGAAATAAGCGGCGTGGCCGAACGAATGCATCCCTGCCGGCCCCATGATGAAATGCAAGCTGGCGGCAAACAAGGCCGCAGTCAATAAATCGATGGCCAGCACCGTGGTGTAGGGTGAACCAGCCGTCAGAGTCGGCAACGCCCACAGCAATGCGCCGATGGCACACCAGACCAGGGTCTGAGACCGACCGCCCAGCACCAGCGGCGCCTCGGCTTCACCGGCATGGCGTGAGGGGGCCTGAGGCCGCCCCAACAAGCCCCAGGGCCGCACCATCAGCACCAGCGCCATGACCAAAAACTCGGCCACCAGCGTCAATTTGGAAAATGCAAACGAGACCCCAAAAATCTCTTGTGTGCCCAAGCCGACACACAAGGCCTTGATCTCGGCGATCAGCAACGCGGCCACATACGCCCCGGGGATCGAACCCATGCCACCGACCACCACCACCACAAAGGCGTCGCCGATGGTCATCATGTCCAGTCCCAGGTTGGCAGGCTCGCGCGGCAGTTGCAAGGCACCGCCCAGACCGGCCAAAAAACAACCCAAAGCAAACACCCCGGTGAACAACCAGCTTTGATGGATGCCCAGCGCCCCCACCATCTCGCGATCCTGAGTCGCGGCACGGATCAGGGTGCCAAATCGGGTGCGGGTCAGCAACAGCCACAGCAGCCCCAACACCACCGGGCCGACCACCATCAGGAACAGCTCGTAGGTGGGAAAGCGACGGCCCAAAATATCCACCGACCCGGCCAAGCCCGGCACACGCGGGCCCAACAAATCTTCGGGTCCCCAAATCCACAATGCCGCATCCTTGATGATCAGCACCAAGGCAAAGGTGCCGAGCAACTGAAAGAGCTCAGGCGCCTTGTAAATGCGCCGCAGCACCAGAATCTCAACCACGGCCCCCAACACCCCGGTGGCCAGCGCCGCCAGCAGCATCAAGGGCCAGTAAGACCAGGCCAGGCCCCAAGAACGCCCCAGGTGTTCAATCAGGGTGTAGGCCACATAGATGCCCACCATGAAAAAAGACCCGTGGGCGAAGTTGACGATGCGGGTGACGCCGAAAATCAGCGACAAACCCGCCGCCACCAGGAACAAAGAGGACGCTCCGGCCAAACCGTTGAGCGCTTGAACGACAAAGCCGGAGAAATCCATGTTCACCTGTGGGAATCAGTTGGCGGGACGCATTTTGGCGACTTCGGCGTCGCTGGGCTGGAACGCCGCACCATCGGCATAACGGTAATCCACCATCACGCCTTTGCCGCCCTCGTTCTTGATGCGGCCCACATAAGCGCCCATGGTCGATTGGTGGTCTTGTGCGCGGAAGGTGATTTTCCCGAACGGGGTGTCCATGTTCATGCCGCGAAAGGCCGTGACCAGTTTTTCGGTGTCGGTTCCGCCCGCCCGCTTGATGCCGTTGGCCAGCGCATGGATCATGCTGTAGCCCACCACCGAGCCCAGACGCGGGTAGTCGTTGAACTTCTTCTGGTAAGCCGCCAAAAAGGCCTTGTGCTCAGGGGTGTTGATGCCATTCCAGGGGTAACCGGTCACGATCCAGCCATTGGGCGTCTCGTCTTTCAGCGGATCCAGGTACTCGGGTTCACCGGTCAGCAGGCTGACCACTTCGCGGCCTTGGAACAAGCCACGGGTGTTGCCTTCACGCACGAACTTGGCCAGGTCAGCCCCGAACAACACGTTGAAAATTGCATCGGGTTTGGCGTCGGCCAGGGCTTGCGCCACCGCACCGGCATCGACCTTGCCCAAGGCAGGGGCTTGCTCGGCGACAAACTCGACATCGGGCTGAGCCGCCTTGAGCAGTTGCTTGAAGGTGGCGACAGCCGATTGGCCATACTCATAGTTGGGGTAGACCACGGCCCAGCGCTTTTTCTTCAGCTTGGCGGCTTCGGGCACCAGCATGGCGGCCTGCATGTAGGTGGAAGCACGCAGCCGGAAGGTGTACTTGTGGCCGTTTTGCCAAACGATTTTGTCGGTCAGCGGCTCGCCCGCCAGAAAGAAGAATTTCTTTTGCTTGGAAAAATCGGTCAAGGCCAGACCGATGTGCGACAAAAAGGCGCCGGAGAGCACTTCCACGCCTTCGCGTGAGACCAGCTCTTCGGCAGCCCGCACGGCATCACCCGGGTTGGCGTTGTCATCCCGAATGATGAGCTGGATTTTTTTGCCATTCACGCCACCGGCGGCGTTGACCTCATCGACCGCCAGCTCCATGCCCTTTTTGTACGGCTCCAAAAAGGCCGGCTGGGCTTTGTAGCTGTTGATCTCGCCGATCTTGATGACCCCTTGGGCCATGACCGGGCTCAGGCCCAGGGCCAGCCCGAGGGCAGCGGCGGCCCGGGTGAGTTGTAGCAAGGGCTTCATGAAATCTCCTTCAGGTGGACAGTGGAACAAAGGGAAGCAACAAAACGGACTTTCAGCGCAAGCCATCCTGGCCGACGATTTCGGACACTTGCAGCCCGCCCACACGCGGGTGCGGGCGACCGCTGTCGGTGACCGCGACGGCCACCAGAATTTCGTGGGCAAAAGGCGCATCGTTGATGCGCGCCTCAATGGCATCAAAGTGGCTGCGGACAAAGGCGGCGTCCTTGTGACCCAGCGGGACATCGATGGGCGTGCCCAAGCCGCCGCGTTTTTTGGCCGAGGGCACCAGGGCAGCGCCCTTTTCTACCGCCTTGCGCAAGGGCGCACCCAATTTGGGGTGCAAGATCGCGGCGGCGTGTTCGAGTTCACCCGCCTCACCGACGATGGCGGCCTTGCCGTAACTGTGCGCTTGCCCCGGGGCAATGCCCAGCGCCTGCACGCAACGCTGACCCAGCAACTCGCCCAACTCTTCGCCGATGGCGATCAGCTCGTCGAGCGATTCGTGATAGGCCCCGGCATAGGGATTGCGGATCACCGCCATGGCCAACGCGCGTCGGGTGGGCGGACTGACGGCGCGCCCGCCCTCGGCGTGGGTTTCATCAACCGATACAACCAGTTTGCGAATTTGGGCTTTCATACAAGTGCTTCCATTGAACTGCGGGGCAAGCAGGCTTCGTGCCCGCATGCGACAAATTGACGCTGGCAAGTGATCAAGGCGGCCCGGATCAGACCGCGATCAACCAAACCCTGAGCATACGCAAGACCGCGCTCTAACGCTGTCGTGATTTCCCCAAGGGCAAGTGGGGGCACCTCTCGGGTGACCAGTCGCTGACCCAGATCGCTGTCGTCGCGCACCCGATCGGCAGGCCAGCGAACGATGCCGGGATGTTCCACATCCACCCGGTTGGCGATCATGGTGGCGGCGGCATCGGCCTGCGCCGCCGTCGCGGCGAGCACCGTCACGCTGTCGGCAATGCCGCGCGACAGGCTGCGACCTGACCAACCGCTGGTGGCCACCCCGCGCACGCCAGCCTCAGGCTCCATGCGCAATTGGGCATCGGGACGCCAATCATCAGGCTGACCCAGCGCCTGCAACCAAGTGGCTTTGATGTCGCTCACCACACCCAGCGTCCAGTGCGTGCCCGGTGTCAGGTAAAGGGCGATGTCACCGCCGTTGTTGATCGCGGCGCGTTGCACGCCGGGTCGCTCATAACAGCGCAACAGGTGCTGGGCGACCGAACCGGCCACCGCCGCCATCGGGGTGATGAAACCGGCGTCATCCGGCTCTGCGAGGGGCTCGCAGGCCAGCCACATGCTGCGTGCGACCGCCCCATGACAGGGCTGGCTTGCACCCTTTTGCACCGCTCGCCTCAGGATCGGCAACTCTTGCACCAAAGTGGCCAGCAGGGTCTGAAACTCGGTCCAGGCCTGTTGGTGGGCGGCTTGCAGTGCCATGGCTTCGCCCTCGGCTTGCACGATCAGGTCGATGGGGCCGTGGCGCCAGCGTTGGCGCACAGGATCCAGGGTAAAACGTTCGGGTGACATGAGTCGGGTCAGCCCAACATCGGGGGTTGATGCAGCGGCCAAGGCTGCGCGTCGGGCGGCGCATGCCAGACCCGCTGTTGCGGGGCGCCGTCGTTGTGCCAGGCGCCGTGCCGCAAACTGTCCTCCAGGCTGCGCACAAAACCCATGTGCCCGCCCAGCGCCTGGTAGTCCGACAAACGCATCGAAAACTCGATGGGGGCCACGATGGCGGGTGTGGGCACGGTGCCGAAACTGCCCCGTGGCATGCGGGTCACATCGGCCATGATGGTGATTCCGCCACCCGGCCAGACATAAGCAGGAGCCCCGCCCATCGTGACATTGACCAGGGCTTTCTTGATGGCTTGCGTCAAGCGAATCGGGTTGTCGGTCACGCCGGCGCGCAGGCTGCCCCCCGCCCCGGCCAAAAACAACACACTCACCAAGGACGGCTCGCAGTTCTCGCCGATGCGCTCGACCACCTGCCGCACCGCCGCCGGCATCTCGGCCGGTCTGGGTTGCAAATGCTCGTCGAGCACAAACCAGGCCGAATGCTCGCCCGTGGTCGACGTCATCAGCAAGCGCAAGCCCGGCTTGGCCACCGCCGGATCCCAGGGGTCCAAAATGGACAAGGGGTCGCTGATGTCGGTGCCGCCCCAGCCGTTGCCCGGGTTGGCGACCTGAAAGTAGCGTCCCGGCGTGGACTTGCGTCCACGGATCGCAATCCCGCTGGGCGGGATGTCCAGACAACGCCCGGCCTGGTGCTCACTCAGCACACCGGTGATGTGATCGTCGACCACCACCACCTCGTCGCACAAACCCAACCATTGCTGGGCAAAGATGCCGATCGCCGCCGAGCCGCAGCCGACCCGCATGCGTTGCTCGGGGGTGCCGTTGACCACCGGGGCCTGACCGGCCTGAATCACCACCCGAGCCCCCTCTTCGATATCGACTTCGACGGCCTCCTGGTTGCCCAGAATTTGCATGGCCTCCAGGGTCATCCGGCCCTCTTTTTTGCTGCCCCCGGTCAGGTGATGCACGCCGCCCAGGCTGAGCATCTGCGAACCATACTCTGCGGTCGTCACATGGCCGATGACCTCGCCCTTGTAACGCACCGCCGCTTGTTCTGCCCCCAAGAAACGGTCGGTGTCGATTTTGACCTTCAGACTGCAATAACTGAAGATGCCCTCGGTCACCACCGTCACCATGTCCACACCACGCACCTTCGAGGCCACGATGAACGGCGCCGGCTTGTAATCGGGATAAGTGGTCGAGGCCCCGATGCCGGTCACGAAGCAATCGGGGTCGTCAAGGGCTCCATTCGCCTTGGCCTGATCGGGCGTGGCATCGGGTCGCGGCAGGTGCGCCTGGGTGCCAGCCTCGGTGCCGGCCTCGCGCCGCAACCAGACCACCGGGTCCAGACGCACCAGCACCCCGGCCTGATTGGCATAGCGATCACAGGCACCGACACGCCCCTCGGAGATCTGGCACAGCACCGGGCAGGCGTTGCACTCGACCTTGTTGCTCGCCATCTGTTCATTGCGTGGCGCTGCACGCTCGATGCCCAGATGGGGCCGGGTCTCTTCGGGACCGGGCAATCCGTCACCCTGGGTGTGCTGCGTCATGCTCGATGCCTTGCGGTTGGATGGTCATCACCAAAAGTCATAAAGGCCGAGTGACAATGCACCCGGGTTGTTTGTTCAATGGAGCATTTGCTTCATTTTCATGTTGCAAACACTACATGAAATACAATATATTGCAAGCCAGAACTTTCCACAAGAGGGGTGTCACGGTGTCGCCGTGGCGCTTCAACCAGGGTCCAGCATGAGCGCCTTTCACCAAGAAAAAGTCTTGTCGGTTCACCATTGGACCGACCGCCTCTTCAGTTTCACCACCACCCGCGATCAGGCCCTGCGCTTTTCCAACGGTCACTTCACCATGATCGGCCTGAAGGTCAACGACAAGCCATTGCTGCGGGCCTACAGCATCGTGAGTCCGAATTACGAAGAGCATCTGGAATTTTTGAGCATCAAGGTCCCCGATGGCCCATTGACGTCGCGCTTGCAACACATCCAGGTCGGCGACGAGATCATTGTGGGGCGCAAGCCCACCGGCACCCTGTTGATCGATTACCTGCTGCCGGGCAAGAACCTGTGGATGCTGAGCACCGGCACGGGCATGGCGCCTTTTCTCAGCGTCTTGCGCGACCCCGAGACCTATGAAAAATTCGAAAAAGTCATCCTGGTGCATGGCGTGCGCGAAGTCAAAGAACTGGCTTATCACGACTACCTCACGCAAGAACTGCCGCAACACGAACTGCTGGGCGACATGGTGCGCGAGCAGTTTTTGTACTACCCCACGGTCACCCGTGAGCCTTACAAGCACCAGGGCCGCATCACCGACCTGATCGAATCGAACCGGCTGACCCAGGATCTGGGCCTGCCTGCGCTCAACGCCGCCGATGACCGGGTGATGATCTGCGGCAGCCCGCAAATGTTGCGTGATTTGAAGAAGATGCTTGAAGGACGCCAGTTCAAAGAGGGCAACACCAGCACCCCCGGCGACTTCGTGATCGAACGGGCTTTTGCGGATCAGTAAGCCGAACCGAAGCGCCCCACATGGCCACGGCACGCAAAACACCAGCGGCAACCGGTGTCGGAGTGCGTGCCCTGTCGGCGCAAGCCACGCGCGACAAAATTCTGAAAGCCGCCACACAGGTGTTTGCCAAACACGGCTACCAGGGCGGCAGCGTCGACAAAATCTCGCGTGCGGCCAAATCGGTCGATCGGATGATCTACTACTACTTTGGCAGCAAAGAAGGCCTGTTCATCGAAGTCATCGAAGGCATCTACCGCCGCATGAACGAGGCCGAAGCGCAGTTGCGCCTCAACACCGATGACCCGGTCACGGCACTGGGGCAGGTGATTGACTTTGTATTGGGCTATTACCGCGAGCACCCCGAATTCATCACCCTGCTCAACACCGAAAACCTGCTGCAAGGTCGTCACATCAAACAGTCGCCAAGGGCGGCCCAGTATTCTTCGCCCGCCATCGCCGTGATCGCCGACATCCTGGCCCGGGGCCAAGCGATGGGCCGCTTCAGAAGCGATCTGCGTGCCCGCGACGTCTACCTGCTGATCGTCTCGACCGGCTACTTTCTGATGTCCAACCGCTACACGCTGTCGGCCTTTTTGGGCGAGCGCGTGGACGCGCCCGAGCACACCCGGGCCTGGCAAGATTTCGTCACCGATGCGGTGCTGCGCACCGTTTTAATTTCACCCACAGGAGACACCCATGGCCACAGCCACCGTTGAAGAAAAGTCGGGCAAAGTCGTGATCCGCAACATCGGTTTGTTGCTGTCGGGCGACATCGACCAACCCGTTCTGCAAGCCGACACCGTGGTGGTCCACGATGGGCTGATCAGCGCCGTCGGGCGCGAGAAAGACTGCGACACTTCAGGCGCCAAGACCGTCATCGATGCACGCCAGACCTGTGTCGCACCCGGACTCATCGACAGCCACGTGCACCCGGTGTTTGGGGACTGGACACCGCGCCAGAACCAGTTGGGTTGGATCGACTCGACCATGAACGGCGGCGTGACCACCATGATCTCGGCCGGCGAAGTGCACTTGCCCGGACGCCCCAAAGACATCGTGGGCCTCAAGGCGCTGGCCATCACCGCGCAGCGTGCGTTTGCCAATTTCCGGCCCGGTGGGGTCAAGGTGCTGGCCGGTGCCCCGGTGATCGAAAAAGGCATGACCGAAGACGACTTCAAAGAGTTGGCCGCCGCTGGAGTGACCTTGCTCGGCGAAGTCGGTCTGGGCTCGGTCAAGGCCGGCTACGAAGCCAAAGAGATGGTGGCATGGGCGCGCAAACATGGCATCCAGAGCACCATCCACACGGGTGGACCCTCCATCCCCGGCTCCGGCCTGATTGACAAGGATGTGGTGCTGGAAGCCGACGCCGACATCATCGGCCACATCAACGGCGGCCACACCTCGCTGCCCGAATCGCATGTGTGCGAGCTGTGCGAAAAATCGTCGCGTGCCATCGAGATCGTGCACAACGGCAACGAACGCGTGGCGATCGCCGCCGCCCGCGCCGCACTCGAACTCAAATGCCCGCACCGGATCATTTTGGGCACCGACGGGCCGGCCGGCTCGGGCGTTCAGCCCTTGGGCATCTTGCGCATGATCGCCCTGCTCTCGAGCTTGGGCAACATCCCGGCCGAACTCGTCTTTTGCTTTGCCACCGGCAACACGGCCCGCATCCGAAATCTGAACTGCGGCCTGATCGAAGTCGGTCGCGCCGCCGACTTCGTCTTCATGGATCGGGCCCAGCACACGGCAGGCAAAACGCTGCTCGAGAGCGTGCAACTGGGCGACATCCCGGGCATCGGGATGGTGATGATCGACGGATTGGTCCGCTGCGGCCGCAGCCGCAACACGCCACCTGCGACTGAAGTGCCGGTGGTGGTTTGAGCCAGACTTTCAATCGCTCAGGAACAAGGCCTGCAACTCGCTCAAAAAATCAAAACCCCGCTCGGTCGGTACCACCCAATCGCCGTCGCGGCCAATCAGGCCTTTGGATTCGGCGGTCTGCAAGGCCTTTTGAATGCTGCTGATCGGCAAGCCGGTGCGCTCGGTGTAAGAAGACAGCTCGAAGCCCTCGCGCAAGCGCAAGGCATTGAGCATGAACTCAAAGGGCAGTTCGGCGCGTGCGACCTCGTCGGCCTGCGCCAACGCCTGACCGGCCATGGCGCCCTCGATGTAACGCCGGGGATCGCGCAACTTGACGGTGCGCAAAATGCGGTGAGCAAAACTGAGCTTGCCGTGCGCGCCCGCGCCCAATCCCAGGTAGTCGCCAAACTGCCAGTAATTGAGGTTGTGTGCACAACGATGCCCGGGGCGCGCATAGGCCGACACCTCGTAGCGCTGCATGCCCAGACCCTTCGTGGCTTCGGTGATGAGGTCGAGCATGTCATAAGCGGTGTCTTCGTCCGGCAAGTTGCCGGGCGGATGCTTGGCAAAATAAGTGTTGGGCTCCAGCGTGAGGTGATAGACCGACAGGTGCGGCGGCTTGAACGCCAAAGCCTGCGCCAGATCGGCCTGCAAATCCTGCCTGGTCTGTCCCGGCAATGCATACATCAGGTCGATGTTGTAAGTGTCAAAACAACGGGCTGCTTCGGCCACCGCGGCCAGGGCTTGCTCGCGGTCATGGACCCGACCCAGCGCTTTTAAAAATCGATCGTCAAAGCTTTGCACCCCAATCGACAATCGTGTCACGCCAGCCTGCCGAAACGCCTTGAATCGGTCTTGCTCGAAAGTCCCCGGGTTGGCCTCCAGCGTGATCTCGCAATCGGCCACCAAGCGCAAGCGCGCGCGCAAATCGCCCAGCAACCGCTCAATGCTTGCAGGAGCAAACAGGCTGGGCGTCCCGCCACCGATGAAGATGGTTTGCACGCTGCGCCCCCAAATCAGGGGCAGGCTGGCGTCCAGATCGGCGCACAACGCATCCAGATACGCCACCTCGGCCTGCGCCTGGTCGGCCCCGCGCCACTCGTGCGAATTGAAATCGCAATAGGGGCATTTTTTCAGACACCAGGGCAAATGCACATACACCGACAAAGGCGGCAAAGCCGACAATTGCAAGGTGCCCGGTCGCATGAGGTGAACCAAATCCAGGTTCATGCGATCCATCGCTCCTGCATCAGTTGAACCATCTGACGAGCTGCCTGACCCCGGTGGCTGCGCTGATTTTTCAACTCGGTGGGCATCTCGGCAAAAGTCTGGCCAAACTCGGGCAAATACATGATCGGATCAAAGCCAAAGCCGTTGCTGCCACGGCGTTCACGGGTGATCTGCCCCACCGCCCTTCCGACCGCAATCAGCGGCTCGGGATCGTTCGGGTGCCGCACCGCCACCAGCGTGCTGACCAGGGCCGCTCGGCGCTGCTCGACACCGGCCATCTGCTCCAGCAAAGCCGTCACATTGTGGTCGTCGCCTTTGGGGTAACCAAAGCGGGTCGCGTAATACGCGGTTTGCACGCCTGGCTCGCCCCCGAAAGCGTCCACGCACAAACCGGCATCGTCGGCCAGCGCCGGCAAGCCGCTGTGAGCGCTGGCATGCCGGGCCTTGGCCAGCGCGTTTTCAACAAAGGTGTGAAAGGGCTCTGCGGCCTCCGGGATGCCCAATTGGCCTTGGGCGATCAGTTGTAAACCCAGCGGGGCCAGCATGGCCTGCAATTCATTGAGCTTGCCAGCGTTGTTTGAAGCCAAAACCAGATCGCGCATCATGCCGCCAGCGATTCGGACTGCAAGTCGATCAATTCGCGAATGCCTTTTTCCGCCAGCGCCAGCAGGCGATCCATTTGGTCACGGGTGAAGGGTGCCCCCTCTGCCGTCCCCTGCACCTCCACAAAGTGACCCGCCGCCGTCATGACCACATTCATGTCGGTGTCACAAGCCGAGTCTTCGGTGTACTCCAGGTCCAGCAGCGGCCACTCGCCCAACATGCCGACAGAGATGGCTGCCACCGCCTGGGTGATGGGACTCTCGGTCAAGCGGCCCTCTTGCATCAAAAACCGCACCGCATCACAGGCCGCCACATAGGCACCGGTGATGCTGGCAGTGCGCGTGCCGCCATCGGCCTGGATCACATCGCAATCGATGTGAAGGGTGCGTTCGCCCAGTTTTTTCAAATCGAACACGGCACGCAAGGAGCGCCCGATCAGGCGCTGGATTTCTTGCGTGCGCCCACTTTGCTTGCCCCGCGCCGCCTCGCGGTCGCTACGCGTGTGGGTCGCGCGCGGCAACATGCCGTACTCGGCCGTCACCCAACCCTCGCCGCTGCCCTTTTTGTGACCCGGCACCTTTTCCTCCACCGAAGCGGTGCACAGCACCTTGGTGTGGCCGAACTCGATCAGCACCGAGCCCTCGGCGTAGCGTGTGTAGTGGCGAGTGATGCGCACCGGCCGAAGCTGGTCTGGCTGGCGCTGAGCACGAGAAGGAGGCAATGCAGGGGTCATGGGAATCGCTCGAGTCCAAAGCAGGGATTGTCGGGGATAATTGGCGTTTTGGACGAATCCCCATGGCCTTACACAGCATGACCGGCTATGCCAGTGCCCAACTCGACTGGCCGCCGGCGGAACAAGATACCCCCAGAAGACAACGCCTGGGTCTGGAAATCCGATCGGTCAACAGCCGCTTTCTGGACCTGACGGTGCGCATGCCCGACGAACTGCGCCACCTCGAAGCCGGCCTGCGCGAACTGGCCACCCAACACATCCGCCGAGGCAAAGTCGAAGTGCGGTTGAACCTGGAGCGTTCGGCCAGCGGTGCACCCTCAGAACCGGGTCCTCAGTTGTTACAACACCTCAACCGTCTGCAAGACACGGTGCGCGCTTGGCTACCCCAGGCTGCGCCCCTGAGTGTGGCCGAAGTGTTGCGCCTGGCCGAAGCCCAGGGCGGATCGGTGGAGATACCGGCCGACACCCTGAACACCCAGTTTAAAAAGGTGCTCAAACAACTCAACGAGGCTCGAGCGCGCGAAGGCAGCAAATTGGCGCAAGCCCTGATCGAGCGCGTCAAAGAACTCATGCAACTGGCCAGCCAGGCGCAGCCCCTGGTGCCCCAATTGGTTGAACAACAGCGGCAGAAATTTCTGGAGCGCTGGCAAGAAGCCCTCAAACTGGGCGAAGCAGGAGTCACCCCAAGCACCGCCCAAGACCGAGCCCTGACCGAAGCCACCGCTTTTGCCCTTCGCATCGATGTGGCAGAGGAAATCACCCGCTTGCAAGCCCATCTGCAAGAGGTCGAACGGCTGCTGCAACACCCCCCGGCCGAAGGCGTGGGCAAACGCCTTGACTTCCTGATCCAGGAATTGCACCGGGAGGCCAACACCCTGGGCGCCAAATCGGCGGTTCTTGAAATGACCCGCATCTCGGTGGACATGAAAGTGCTGATCGAACAAATGAGGGAGCAGGTGCAAAACCTGGAATGAGCATGGACGCATACCCCGGTAACCTGTTTGTGGTCGCCGCCCCCAGCGGGGCCGGCAAGTCCAGTTTGGTCAAGGCCCTGATGGAGCTCGACTCCCGAGTCCAGCCCTCGGTCTCGCACACCACCCGCCCGCCACGCGGGCAAGAAAAGCACGGCCGCGAGTATTACTTTGTCTCCGATGACGAATTTGACACCATGGTGCAGGCTGGTGCGTTTGTCGAATGGGCCCACGTCCATGGGCGCCGCTACGGCACTTCGCGCAAAGCCATCGAAGAACGCATTGCCCAAGGCAGCGATGTGGTCCTTGAAATCGACTGGCAAGGCGCCTTGCAGATCAGACAACTGTTCTCCAATGCGGTGCTCATCTTCATCCTGCCACCCAGTTGGGACGAGTTGCGCTCCCGCCTGGAGCGTCGCGGTGAAGATGCACCCGACATCATCGAATTGCGCCTCCAAAATGCCTCCGAGGAGATGGCTCAGGCCAAGGCTTTCGATTTCGTTATAATCAACGAACTTTTTGAGCGGGCATTGTTTGACCTCAAAGCCGTGGTTCACGCCCAACGCCTCAAATATGCGGCTCAAAGCCGCGCCAGGGCTGAAGTCTTTCAGGCCCTGCACCTGACCCCCTGAACCCCGGAGTTGGCCCATGGCACGCATCACTGTCGAAGATTGTTTAGAGAAGATCCCCAACCGATTTGAGTTGGTCCTTTGCGCCACCTACCGTGCCCGCATGCTGAGCCAAGGTCACACCCCCAAGGTTGAATCCAAAAACAAGCCCGCCGTGACGGCCCTGCGCGAAATCGCCGACGGCAAAATCGGCACCGAAATGTTGCGCAAAGTTCCGGGCTAACCCAAAAGATCACACATCCACCCGGTAATTGGGGTAAATTACGGCCATGAGTGCCGTCGTCAAACCCATCCTTGCACCCGCCACACCCGAAGCGGTCAATGCGGCGGCGGCCAGTTTTGCGGCGCTGGTCACTCAACTCGACTATCTGGGGCCGGACGGCATCGAACAGGTGCGTCAGGCCTATCTGTTTGCCGATGCCGCTCACCTGGGCCAAAAACGCAGCAGCGGCGAGCCCTACATCACCCACCCCATCGCGGTCGCAGCACAATGCGCCCAATGGCGGCTCGATCCTCAGGCCCTTTGCGCAGCCCTCTTGCACGACGCCATGGAAGACTGCGGCATCACCAAGACCGACCTGGTGCAGCAATTTGGCCCCCCCGTCGCCGAACTGGTCGATGGCCTGACCAAACTCGACAAACTGCAATTCAACACCCGCGAAGAGGGCCAGGCAGAATCGTTTCGCAAAATGCTCCTGGCCATGGCCCGTGATGTGCGCGTCATCCTCATCAAGCTGGCCGATCGCACCCACAACATGCGCACCATGGGCGACATGCCGCGCGCCAAATGGGGCCGCATCTCCTCCGAAACCCTCGAAATCTACGCCCCCATCGCCAACCGCCTTGGCCTGAACGAAACCTACCGCGAACTGCAAGACCTGTCATTTCGCCACCTCATGCCCTGGCGCTACCAGGTGCTCAAAAAAGCCGTCACCCGCTCGCGCAGCCGGCGTCGCGACCTGCTGCAAAAAGTGCGTGACGATGTCGAACAGTCATTCGCCCAAGCCGGCCTCAAGGTGCGCATCCACGGTCGCGAAAAAACCCTGTACTCCATCTACCGCAAGATGGCGCAAAAACACCTCAGTTTTGCCCAGGTGACCGACATCTACGGCATGCGCCTGATCCTGCCCAAACAAATCGACTGCTACACCGCTATGGGCGTGTTGCACCAGTTGTACAAGCCGGTCCCCGGACGCTTCAAAGACCACATCGCCATCGCCAAGCTCAACGGCTATCAATCCTTGCACACCACCCTGGTCGGTCCCTCTGGCATCAACATCGAATTCCAGATGCGCACCCAGGCCATGCACGTGGTGGCCGAATCCGGCGTGGCCGCCCACTGGCTCTACAAAGCCAAAAACCCGCAAGGCGAACAAGCCAACCAGCTCGGCGCCCAGTGGCTACAGTCCTTGCTCGACATCCAGGACGAAACGCACGACGCCGTCGAGTTCTGGGATCACGTCAAAGTCGACCTGTTTCCCGACGCCGTCTACGTCTTCACCCCCAAAAGCCGCATCATGGCCTTGCCCCGCGGCGCCACCGTGGTCGATTTCGCCTATGCCGTGCACACCAACATCGGCGATCGCACCATGGCTGGCAAAATCAACGGCGAGCAAGTGCCGCTTCGAACTGAATTGCGCAATGGCGACGTGGTCGAAGTCATCACCTCATCCGTGGCATCCCCCAACCCCGCTTGGCTTGGATTTGTCCGCACTGGCCGTGCCCGCTCGCGGATTCGGCATTACCTGAAATCACTGGCCCAAAGCGAGTCAGAACAACTCGGTGCCAAATTACTCACTCAAGCCCTGCGCGCCGAAGGCTTTGAACGCTTGCCCGACCACCAGGCCGGCCATCAGGCCATGTGGGACAAATTGTTGCGTTTCACCGGCAACAAAACCCTGCCCGAACTGTTGGTCGACATCGGCTTGGGCCGTCGTGTCGCCCCCATCGTCGCCAAACGGCTGGTGGCGCTGCTGGCCGACCTGGGCGAAAAACCCGATCCCCTCTTGCTCACCCGCGAGCGTTTCATGGCCCACGAATCCATCTCGCAAGGTGCAGTCATGGTCGACGGCAGTGAAAACGCCTCAGTGCAATACGCCCCCTGTTGTCACCCTCTGCCCGGCGACCCCATTTTGGGCTATTTGGGACGTGGCGAAGGCTTGGTGATCCACACCGAAGATTGCGCCGTGGGGCAAAAACTCAAACACAAAGACAGCGAGCGCTTCATCGCCGTTGAGTGGTCCGACGAACCGGCTCGCCCCTTCGAGGCCCCCATCTCGGTCAACGCCGTCAACGGCAAAGGGCTGCTGGCTCAAGTCGCCAGCGCCATCGCCAAGGCTGAAGGCGACATCACTCAGGCCCACACCGGTAGCGGGATCGGCACGGCCGAAACCATTGACCTGAGATTTGTCGTTGCCGTGCGCGATTTGCCCCACCTGGAATCGGTCTTGCGCAGCCTGCGACGGTGTCCGCCTGTCAGTCAAGCCAAGCGACTGGCACACCTTTGATCCGGACCGTCAGACTGCTTCGCCTTCAGGCTTGATTCGGACTGGGGTAACGAACCTCCAACACCTCAATCTTCTGTGGCCCCTGGGGCGTCATCAGCGTCACCTCATCCCCTTCTCTGGATTTGAGCAAAGCACGCGCGATCGGTGACACCCAACTCACCTGACCTTTCAAACTGTCGGCCTCATCGATGCCCATGATCGTCACCGTGCGCTCTTGCCCGCCGGGATCAGCATACGTCACCGTCGCACCAAAAAAAACCTGATCGTTGCCATGGTGCAAACCGGGATCGGCCACCTCTGCGATCTCCAGTCGTTTGGTCAAAAAGCGGATCCGCCGATCGATCTCTCGCAATCGTTTTTTGCCATACAGGTAGTCGCCATTTTCCGAGCGATCGCCATTGCTCGCCGCCCAATGCACCACCTCGACCACCTTGGGGCGCTCATCATCGATCAACGACATCAACTCGGCCCGCAAACGCGCGTACCCGGCGGGCGTGATGTAATTCTTGCTGCCTGAAGGCAAAGGGGCGGCCGCCCCCTCCTCATCGTCCTCGCTCTCGCTTTCCCGTGTAAACGCCTTGCTCATCCCGCCATTCTAAAAACCCAGACCTGTCCCCGATTTCCGCACCGTTGCCCGAAAACAACCATTAATTGGGGTCAGACCCCAATTTAATTTTGAGCTGTGGCAAAAAACCAACCACAAATTGGGGTCAGACCCCAATTAAATACAGACAATCGCCTTTTCCCCTCTCGTGTGCTGCCCCATGGCCCTGAAATCCACCATCTACAAAGCCCAACTCGCCATCGCCGACATCGACCATGGGTATTACACCGATCACGCCCTGACCTTGGCCCGCCACCCCAGCGAGACCGATGAACGGATGATGATTCGAGTGCTGGCTCTGGCGCTCAATGCCCATCTGCTGCAAGACCTGTGCAACGGCGATGGCACACTGGCTTTCGGGGCCGGCCTGTCGGACCCGGATGATCCCGATTTGTCATTGAAAGATTACACCGGTCAGATTCGGCTTTGGGTGGAAGTGGGACAGCCCGAAGACAAACCGTTGAGCAAAGCCTGTCAGAAAGCGGACCTGGTGCGGGTCTACCCGTTTCACCACGCCGCCGAAGTCTGGTGGAAGGGCATGGGCGACAAGGTGCAACGCTTGGACAAACTCGAAGTCTGGCGCGTCCCCTCCGAATCCAGCCAAGCCCTGGCTCGCATGGCCGAGCGCAGCATGAAACTGCAAGCCACGGTGCAAGACGGTGCGGTGACTTTTTCGGGCGATAAAGACAGCGTGCATCTGGAGTTGCAGCGCTGGAAGTGATTGGACCCGCTGCGCGGCGCCCAGGCAAACGGCCTGACGCCGACTCAGGTCACCTTGTAAACGCTGATGTGCACGGCATCGGGCAGGCGCAGGCCCACACCCACAAACTGGTGCTGCGCCAACCACTGCCACCGGGAATGCGCTGCTTCAAAACGGGGCTGGCACCGAAAATAAACCCGTTCAGGCGACACGGGCACGCCCCGCATCAGGCGGGCACCGTCCTCGGCGCTGGTCACTCGCAAAGCGGCGTTGTGCACCCAGATGCGGGCTCCATCTTCAAGTTCGAGGACATACCGCGCATCCAGATGCGCCTGGGTCTGCCCGGCCAGAATCAACTGAAAATCGGCCCCGCCGGCCAACACCTTGCCACGCATCGCATCGCCCTCGACCACCCCGCCGGTGATCGGGATCAGGCGGCGCAAGCCCATGTCGGTCTGTCCCACTTCGATGGGGGCACCGATCTCAACGGCAATGTCGCAAACATGTTCCAGTTCGGGTCGGGGCAGGCGCATGAGGGGGTCCTGGTTGGGCCGGGCCATGATCATCACGGCTCGAATGACAAAATCATAGCAAGCTCTCCGCGTCATTGTGGTGGCGCCCAGACTCTACAACGCATCCAACATCGACTGAAGCCCCGATTCGGTGTCATACTGCCGACGCAACCATCCTGAACTCTCTTTGCCGGAGAAAAAACATGACCACACCTGCATGGGGCTTGCAAGGCAAAGTCTGCATGATCACTGGAGCCGCCCATGGCATCGGTCAAGCCTGCGCCCGCCTGTTTGCCTTGCAAGGTGCCAAGGTGGTGATCGCTGACATTCAAGACGCACCGGGCCAGGCCCTCACAGACGAAATCAAGACCCAAGGCCATGTTGCAAACTATGTCCATTGCGATGTAGGCCTCAAGACCGATGTCGACGCCCTGGTGGCTCAGGCGCTGGCATGGCATGGCCGGATCGATGTGCTGGTGAGCAACGCCGGCATCTTCAAAGCAGCCCCCTTTCTCGAGGTGAGCGAGAGCGATTTCGACGAAGTGTTGCGCGTCAACCTCAAAGGATCTTTTCTGATCGGACAGGCGGTCGCCCGCGCCATGAAAGCCACTGGTGGAGGTGCCATCGTGAACATGAGCTCGGTCAACGGTGTATTGGCCATTCCGGAGATCGCCAGCTACAACATCAGCAAAGGGGGCATCAACCAACTCACCCGGGCCATGGCTTTGGCTCTGGCCGACGATGGCATTCGGGTCAATGCGGTGGCTCCCGGCACGATCGCAACCGACTTGGCACGCCAGGCCGTGCTGAACAGCGAGGGGGCACGCACCAAAATCCTCAGCAGGACCCCCATGAAACGACTGGGCGATCCCGAGGAAGTGGCCCAAACTGTGGCATTTCTGGCCAGCGATGCCGCCAGCTACATCACCGGTGAAATCGTCACCGTTGACGGCGGTCGAATGGCGCTGAATTACACCGTGGCCCTGTAGCCCGACAAGAGCCCAAGCCTGACCATAAAAAAAGGCCAGTTCGAAAAGAACTGGCCTTGGTACAGATGGCGCGGCTGGCAGGATTCGAACCCACGACCCCTTGGTTCGTAGCCAAGTACTCTATCCAACTGAGCTACAGCCGCGCGAATTTGTAAGTATAGCACGGCTTGGACAGAATCTCACGGCTTTTCACATGCGACCCGCTTGGATCATGTCACAAGGCAAGGGTGCCTTGTTTACAATGCAGACATAGGTTTAATTGGATATTGCCGAATGTCTTATGTTTGCCGCGTATGCCAGGGCAATTCCCTGGACCATTTCAGTCGTCGCGACGCCAAAAATGGGCAACCCCTGAATTTGATGCTGTGCCAATCTTGCAGCTTGGTACAAGTCAGTGATTTGCCCGACGCCGTCGAATTGCACCGCTATTACAGCGAGGCTTATCGCGAAGACTATAAACAGGTGCACACCCCGGCCGCCAAATACATCGCCCGAGCAGCCTTGGCGGCGTGTGAGCGATTGAACTGGATTCGCCCCCATTTGTCTCAGCCCTGTCCCGAATCGGTCGACATCGGGGCAGGAGGCGGCGAATTTGTTTACCTGAGCGCCAAAGCGGGCTGCCGCAGCCGCGGTCTCGAACCCCATCAGGGTTACTCTTCGTTTGCGCGCGAAGCTTACGATGTCAACGTTCAAACCGGTGGCATCGATCAACTGGAGGCTGGCAGTGCCGACCTGATCACCTTGTTTCATGTGCTGGAACACCTGCTTGACCCTTTGCAAGTGGTCACTCAGTTACACCGGGCCCTGCGACCTAACGGCATGTTGGCGATTGAAGTTCCCAACGCCTTGCAGGCCGATGCTTCGCCGCACAACATCTACTTCTCCGCTCACCTTTTTTACTACAACGCCCTCAGCCTGGATCGCTTGCTCGGCACCCACTTCCAACGGGTCTGGGCCCAGGACCGGGGTAATTTGTGCGTGGTTTACCGAAGACTGGACGCCCCCGTCGATGTACCGGCCATTCGCTCACAAGACTTGGCGCTGGCCCTCAAAACTTTCCGGGGTCGTGGCTGGTTCACGTATCTCACAGAGGGGCGCGGCTGGGCCAAACCCTTGCGCCGCTTCGAACAACGGCGCTTTGAACGCCAATTCGATCAGCTCAAGCCCCAAGAAATTCTGAACCGCGTGTATGACATGCGCATCGCCCCCACTGCCACCGACAGCCGTTGAAACCTGGGGGACTGGGATCCGTTTTCAGGTGCTCTGCACGAACCACGATTGGGCCGGCATTTGGGCGGCGTGACGCCTGCCGATGCTGCCGCAAACCAACTCGCACAATTCATACACCGCTGGATCCGCCACCTGATAGAGGGCACTCACCCCCTGAGCTTGCCGTTTGACCAAACCCTGTTGCGCCATGTGGCTGAGGTGACGCGACACATTGGGCACCGATGACCCGCACAACTCTGCCAACTCACCCACTTTCATCGGTTGATCACGCAGCAATTGAAGGATCTTCAGGCGATTGGGCTCCGCCAGAACCTGAAAGAACTGAGCGACCTCTCGCATGGCTTCATCGGTAAGTGTTTTCATGCTGCCTCAATAGTCTGGGGGGTATTTGACAAACCCATCATTTGACTCTATTATTGCATATGTGCGCAATTAATTAATAAATTTTCCATGTCCAAGTTCCAAACCCTCTGGCATCTGCTGCTGGCCATCGCCTTGAGTTCAGCACCTGCGGCACAAGCGGCCGAGCCCGCCACCTGGACCGTGGGCAGCGCCAGCACGGCACGCCAAGTGACCCTGGAAGCCAGCGTTGAAGCGGTGCGTCAGGCGGTGCTCTCCACCCAAGTGCCGGGAGCCATCGTCTCAGTGTCGGTCAAAGCCGGCGATCGGGTCAGGGCCGGGCAAGAATTGTTGCGGGTCGATGCCCGGGCGGCTCAAGAACAAGTGGTCGGCTCGACGGCCCAGTTGGAAGCGGCACAAGCCCAACTCAGGGTGGCGACGCTGGATTTGGAACGACAAAAGCAGTTGTTCCAGCGTCAATTCATCAGTCAAGGTGCCATGGACAAAGCCCAGGTACAGTGGGATGCGGCCAAAGCCCAAGTGGATGCCTTGCAAGCTCAAAACAAGGCGGCCATGGTGCAGACCGGCTTTTATGTCATCAGTGCTCCCTTCACCGGGGTGGTCAGTGATGTCTCGGTGGTACAGGGCGACATGGCCATGCCGGGTCGTGGTCTCATCACGGTTTACGCCCCGGGGGAAATGAGACTGGCCGTCGCCGTGCCGCAAAGCCTGGCAGCCTGGGCCCAGGGCCCGGATCCGGTGATGTTTGAAATCGCCGGCGTGACCACGACCCCGCAAAGCGTCACCCGCAAAGAACTGCTGCCCACCGCCGACCCGCAAACCCGCACGCTGACCTTGCGCATCCCACTGCCCACCCAACTGAGCGGTGTGGTGCCGGGCCTCGGTGCCAAGGTGCATTTGCGCGGCAAAACCGACAGCGGCAGTGAGCGCCTTTGGATTCCCGTGAGGGCGGTGATCGCGCGCGCCGAATTGCGTGCGGTGCAAGTGCTCGATGCGGAAGGCAAGAGCCGCTTGCGCCAGGTGCGACTGGGTGCCGAGGCCGGCGAACAGGTGGAAGTCCTCAGCGGCTTGCGCCCCGGCGAGAAAGTACTGCTTCCCGCCGTGACGGAGCGTCAACCATGAGCGCAGCTGGCTTGGGCATCTCGGGTCGCATTGCAGCCCTGTTCCAGAGCGCCCAAATCACGCCCTTGTTGGCGTTGGTCGCCTTGCTGCTGGGCCTGTTCGCAGTCGGGGTGACCCCGCGTGAGGAGGAACCCCAGATCAATGTCACCATGGCCAATGTCATCGTGCCGTTTCCCGGTGCCTCGGTGCGCGAGGTCGAACAAATGGTGGCCATTCCGGCCCAGCAGGTTTTGAGCAAAATCACAGGCCTCGAGCATGTGTACTCGGTGTCACGCCCGGGCATGGCGGTTTTGACGGTCCAGTTCAAAGTGGGCATTCCACGCACCGAAGCACTGGTGCGTCTGCATGACACCATCCGCGAAAACACCGATTGGCTGCCACCCGGTCTGGGCACGCTCGAACCACTGATCAAGCCCAAAGGCATCGACGATGTGCCCATGCTATCGCTCACCCTTCATGGGCGCAAACCGGAAATCACGGCTTACGACCTGGAGCGAGTAGCGGTCAGCATCGAAACCGACCTCAAACGTGTGGCGGGCACCCGAGACGTGGTCACACTGGGCGGCCCTGGCCGAGCCTTGCGCATCGAAATCGATCCGGCCCGCATGAATGCGCTTGGGGTCGCCGTCTCCGACCTTCGGCGCAGCCTGCAAAGCGCCAATCTGGGTCTGCCGGTGGGGGAATTGCTGGGCTCGAACAGGGCTCTGGCGATCGAAGCCGGCGGTTTCCTGGGCTCGGCGCAGGAAGCTGGCGATTTGGTGGTGCAAGTGAGCGAAGGACGGCCCGTGTTTTTGCGCGATGTGGCACGCATCGAGTGGGGCCCTTTGTCTCCGACTCGCTATGTGTGGCATGGCACGCCGGCCGCTTCAGGTGCGACGGAACACGACGCGGTGACGCTGACTGTGACGAAAAAGGCAGGTGAAAACGCCATTGATGTGGCCCACGCCGTGCTGCAACGGGTCGAACAACTCAAGGGCTCGGTGATTCCCGAAGACGTTCAGGTGGTGATCACCCGAAATTATGGCGAAACAGCCAACGACAAAGCGCAGAAACTGATCCAAAAATTGCTGTTCGCCACCGCCTCGGTGGTGGCATTGGTGTTCTTCGCTTTGGGTCGCCGCGAAGCCGCCATCGTGGGCAGCGCGGTCATCCTGACGCTGACCGTCACCTTGTTTGCCTCATGGGCCTGGGGCTTTACCTTGAACCGGGTTTCGCTGTTCGCACTCATTTTTTCGATCGGCATCCTGGTCGATGACGCCATCGTGGTGGTGGAAAACATCCATCGACACCAGCAGTTGCAACCTCAAGCGCGCTTGATCGACCTGATCCCGGGTGCGGTCGATGAGGTGGGCGGCCCTACCATTTTGGCGACCCTGACCGTGATTGCGGCTTTGCTGCCAATGGCCTTTGTCAGCGGCTTGATGGGCCCGTACATGAGCCCGATCCCCATCAATGCCAGCATGGGGATGGTCTTGTCGCTGGCCATCGCCTTCGTGGTGACCCCCTGGTTAGCGCGCTTGTGGATGAAATCTCACCCCGCCGAAGCGCCACAAACGTCGGTTTTGCAAAGGCGCGTGCAGTCTTTGTTCAATGGCCTTTTTCAGCCTTTGCTCAGCGAAACCGGGGGCCGCCGCAACCGCCGCTTGCTGGCGCTTGGCATCGCCACGCTGATCGCGATCTCCATGCTCTTGCCCGTCACCGGCTGGGTGGTGCTCAAGATGCTGCCCTTTGACAACAAGTCCGAGTTCCAGGTCGTGGTAGACATGCCGGTGGGCACCCCGCTGGAGGAAACCGCCGCCACCTTGCGCGAATTGGGCGCTTATCTGTCCACAGTGCCGGAAGTCGCGCATTACCAGGCCTACGCCGGAACGGCTGCCCCGATCAATTTCAATGGTCTGGTGCGACAGTACTATTTGCGCAACAGCGCAGAATGGGGCGATCTGCAGGTCAACCTGGTGGACAAGGCGCACCGCCATGAGCAAAGCCATGTCATTGCGACCCGCCTGCGTCCCGCCTTGCAAGCGATCGGCCAGCGCCGTGGCGCCAAAGTCAAGGTGGTCGAAGTGCCTCCCGGCCCGCCGGTCATGGCTCCCATCGTGGCGGAAATATACGGTCCCGACCCGGCCACGCGCGAACACCTCACCCGGGAGGTTCGGGCGGTCTTCGAGCGCACCCCGGGGGTTGTGGATGTCGATGACACCCTGATCGCCCAGGTGCCCAAAACCCGCTTGCACATCCAGCGCACCAAAGCGGCACAAATGGGCGTCTCGGCAACCGACATCGTGACCACCTTGCGTGCCGGGCTGTCCGGGGAGGCTGCCACTTACCTGCACGATGGCAGCAAATACCCTGCTGCAGCACAGATCCGATTGCCTGCAACACTTCACGGCGACCTTGATGCCTTGCTGCAATTGTCGGTGCGCTCAGCCTCGGGTCGCCTGGTCCCGATCCGCGAGTTGGTAAGTGCAGAAACAAGCCAGCGCGAGCAACCGGTGTTTCACAAAGACCTGTTGCCGATGCACATGGTCATGGCCGATATGGCCGGACGTGTCGACAGCCCTTTGTACGGCATGTTCTCGATGCGCTCGGAGATTGCGAAAATTCGAACCCCCGACGGTCAAGCGCTGCGGGAATTTTTCATCCGCGCACCCGACGAAGCCTGGCGCGAACCCGCCCTCAAGTGGGATGGCGAATGGCAAATCACCTATGAAACATTCCGCGACATGGGTGCAGCCTATGGTGTCGGACTGGTGTTGATCTATTTGTTGGTGGTGGCCCAGTTCGGCTCATACCTGACGCCCTTGATCATCATGGCGCCGATCCCCTTGACCCTGATTGGCGTGATGCCCGGCCATGCCTTGCTCAGCGCGCCCTTCACCGCCACCAGCATGATCGGCATGATCGCCTTGGCAGGCATCATTGTTCGCAACTCCATTTTGCTGGTCGACTTCATTCAGTTGCAAATCCGTCAGGGTGTGGCCTTCAAGCAAGCCATCGTGGACTCGGCGGTAACCCGTGCCCAACCCATTGTGCTGACGGGTTTGGCCGCCATGCTGGGCGCATTCTTCATCCTCGACGACCCCATCTTCAACGGCTTGGCCATCTCGCTGATCTTCGGCATTTTGGTCTCAACCTTGCTGACGCTGGTGGTCATCCCCACCCTTTATTACATGGCCTATGCAGGCCGCTTCTCTCCAACTGAACCGAAAGGCAATCCATCATGAAATCCTGGCAACTCGTGCGTCTCATCGCAGGCACTTTCATTTTGCTCTCGCTCGCTCTGGGCATCGAAAGCAGCCCGCTCTTTGTCAGCCCCTGGTGGCTGGCCTTCACCGCCTTTGTCGGCGCCAACCTGCTGCAAAGCGCCCTGACGCGCTGGTGCCTGATGGAGCAGATTCTGCGCAAACTGGGTTTTCAGGCCGGCTGCTGAGGCCCGGGGGCATGGTCTGCCCCCCAAACCGATCTCCCCGGTCGGGTCTGGTTATAGAACTGGTCAAACAAAATTTGCGTGAGATTGCGTGAGGAAATGATGTGAGTCTCACGCAGCCCCACCCGCAGCACATACATGCAATCGGGGTGGCTCAACACCACCACGTAACTTCGGGTTTGCCCCGCAGACTGGCACGATACACGCCATTGGACCTCGGCCGGGGAGCGAACAAAACAGTGGTCGACTTGTGCTCGCAAACCATAGTCGGTCATTTGCGCCATTAGACGCGGCCACTCCACCGCCAGCAAGCGATCCAATTCAAGCTCACGTCGCAGCAGGATCATTTCCTGCCGCGCCTGTGCCACACCGATCACCTTCACCATGTCATCCTCCTGTTCATGCACCGATGGCATTTTTGGTGCATCGGGTCTGCCACGAATCCGCTTTGGCACCTGTTGTGGTGCATCTCAGCACCGGATCCGACCTCTGAACTGACTCAGCAAGGGGTGTGCCAAGTCACTGATTTGTCATTTTTGCCAAATGTCAGCCCGATGTGGGAAACCCGTGGGGATAATGCCCGGAACTCCCCAAGCAAACCGATCATGGCTGACCCCGAAAGATCCGAAAGACCTGAAATCGTCGAAACCGTTCTCGCACCCAAAGGTTTTTGGGCTCGGGCTTACCAAGTTCTGTTTGACCTGAATCACCCCAAAGGGCTCGCCACAGCGGTTGAAAACGGCGTCGGTTGGCTGATCATCTTCAGCGTGGTGGGCATCATCGCCGAACACAACCGCGTGCTGGAGGCCCAATTTGGCCAAGTCCTGCGCATGTTGGATGTGTTCTGCATCGCCGTCTTCACATTGGAATACCTGCTGCGCTTGGGCGCTTCGGCTCACGACCCGAAGTACGCCGGCAAGCCTTGGGCACGCCTCAGGTACTTTTTCAGCCCCTATGCCCTGATCGATCTGGTTGCAATTTTGCCTTTTTACTTGGCAGGCCTGTTCGCGATGGATGTCGAGATGCTGCGTTTGTTGCGACTTTTGAGGTTGATGCGCATCTTCAAGTTGTCGCGCTATGCGGTTCCTGCCTGGCATGAATTTCAGTCGCTCAACGCACACCGCAGTTTTCGGGCCAAAGTCTATGCGCTGCTCGAACCCACCGGACACTCGGGCAGGCTGCACCATTATGTCGACAACTTCATCATGTTCTGGGTGCTGATCTCCATCGTGTCGGTGGTGCTGGAGTCGGTCGACAGTGTGCAACAAGCCATGGCACTGGAATTTCACATCATTGATGTGATGTCCTTTTCCATCTTCACGCTGGAGTACGCCGCCCGCCTGTACAGCGCGCCTGAGAATCCCCGATGGCGCCACCACCGCTTGCCCCGACTGGCCTATGCCCGCACAGGTCCGGCGCTGATTGACCTGATCACCATCCTGCCATTTTTACTCGAACGCTTGCTGCCGCTTGATCTGGATCTGCGCTTCTTGCGCGTGTTCCGCTTGGCGCGCTTGCTCAAACTGACCCGCTACACATCGGCCACCGCCACCCTGTATAAAGTGATCCGGCGCGAGTGGCAAGTGATCATGGCCGCCGTGTTCGTGATGATGCTGCTGGTGGTGCTGACCGCCAGCATGGGTTATATCTTCGAACATGACGCACAGCCCGACAAATTCGAAAACATTCCCCAGTCGATCTATTGGGCGGTGGTCACCCTGGCCTCCGTTGGCTATGGCGATATCTCACCCGTCACTCCCATGGGTCGCGCCCTGACTGTGGTGCTGGCGCTGCTGGGCATCGGCATCTTCGCGATACCAGCCGGTCTGCTGGCCTCGGCCTTCACCGACCAGTTGCGCATTGAGCGTGAAGCCTTCAAAGCCAAACTGCTGCACGCTTACCACCATGAAGACAAACTCGACGCCAAGGCGCGTGCCGTGTTGGCCGAAGAAACCGAGCGCCTGCACCTCTCACCCGAAGACATCAAGCGCCTGACCGAAGAAGCCAAAGCCAGTTTCGAAGATGAGAAAAACGAAGAACGCAAACGGGTCAAAGGCTTGGTCATTGATCCGGTCGCACACCCCGAACTGGCCTACGACCAGTTGCGCCTGAGCATCAATCAGCTGCTTTTGCTGACCCGGGCTTGCGGGACCGAGCGCTTGCTCGATCAGATCAATCCTCAACATGATGACGCGGAACTCACGCGCCAGGTGCTGGCGCTGCTGCGCCAGCACAAGTCCTGACCTCCCGCAAAGGCTGGACCAACCCTCAAGTGAGCAAGAGCTTGAGGTCGTCGGCCAGGGCTTGCGCACCCAAGCCATAACGGGTGTACAAGCGGATGCGACCCTGAGCGTCGTAGACGAAGCTGGCAGCCGTATGATCCATGGTGTAGCTGGTCGGTGTCTGCCCAGGCGACTTCTTGTAGTAGACCTTGAAATGCTTGGCCACCGCTGCCAATTGCTCGGCTTGGGGCACCAGCGCGACATAACTGGCGTCAAATGACTTCATGTATTCGCGCAGCAACTCGGGCGTGTCACGTTCCGGGTCGATCGTCACAAAAATGCCTTGCACCGCTTCACCCTTGGCACCCAGCAGTTGACGCGCCTGGGTCAGCTCCTGCAAGGTGGTGGGACAGACGTCGGGGCATTGGGTGTACCCAAAAAAGATCACCACCAACTTGCCTCTGAAATCGGCCAGCCGACGCACCCGCCCCTCGGTATCCGGCAGTTCGAAATCGAGGGCGTAATTCGCACCTGTGATGTCGATGGACTTGAAGCTGGCCTTGGGCTCGCAACCCCACAAGGGCAAGGTCAGACCGGCACCCAACAAGGTGCGACGGCGCGTCAAATGAATCGGTGTCATGCAGGCCTCAGAGATAGTGGTCGATCAGAAAAGCCGCAAACAACAGGCTGAGGTGGATCAGTGAAAAACGAAATGTCTTGCGGGCCAACTCGTCGGAATATTCACGCCAAAGCGCCCAAGCGTAATAGCAAAACATCAGACTCAGGATCATGGCGCTGACCAAATAAAACCAGCCACTCATGCGATAGATGAAAGGCATCAGGCAAGCCGCCAGCAACACCCATGTATAGAGCAAAATCTGCAAGCGTGTAAACGCGTTGCCATGGGTCACCGGCAACATGGGCAAACCCGACTTGCGATAGTCTTCGACCCGGTACAAAGCCAGCGCCCAGAAATGCGGCGGGGTCCAAAGAAAGATGATCAAAAACAAAATCAGGGCTTCGGGGCCGACTTCACCCGTCATGGCGGCCCAGCCCAGCACCGGTGGCATGGCACCTGAAGCTCCGCCGATCACAATGTTTTGCGGCGTCAACGGCTTCAGGATCACGGTGTAAATCACCGCATAACCGACAAAGGTGGCAAAGGTCAGCCACATGGTCAGGGGGTTGACCCATGCGTACAAAATCACCGAACCCAGTGTGCACAACACGGCACTGAACAACAGCGTCTCGCGATCACTGAGCTCACCCTTGGCGGTAGGTCGCCAAGCGGTGCGCTTCATCCGCGCGTCGATGCTTTTTTCCACAATGCAATTGAACGCAGCAGCGGCACCGGCCACCAGCCATATGCCCAGACACGCCACCGCCGCCAGCCCCACATCGGCCCAACGGGGAACTCCCGGCACTGCCAATACCATGCCAATCAAGGCGCAAAACACGATCAACTGAATGACGCGTGGCTTGGTCAAGGCATTGAACTGTCGCCAGCGGGATGGCAGAGGATGGGCCGTATTCATGATCTGAGGGGGGAGTGTAGGGGCGAAACGGTGCGCGTGCGCGCCAGCGCCAGGACCAGCACCACCAACAAGGCTGCCGCACCTCCGGTGTGGAGCACCGCCGCCAAAAGGGGCCAGCCGAGCACAACATTGCTCAGGCCGGTCAGAAACTGTAACAACACCAAACCCGCCAAAGCGCGCGCATGGCCTTGAAGACCCGCTTGGCGCAGGCGCCAACTGGCCCACAACAGCAGAGCAATCACGACATAAGCCGCCAATCGGTGGGTGTAATGGATGGCCGTCAAGGCCTCAAACGGCAGTAACTCGCCACTGGAGCGATACCCCAAAGGCCGCCACCACTCAAAGCCCGCGGCAAAATCCATCCGCGGCCAAAAACTCCCTTGGCAGTCCGGAAAGGTGTCACAGGCCAAAACAGCATAGTTGGTGCTCACCCATCCGCCCAAGGCAATTTGCAACAGCAAGACGACCCCCGCCCCCAGCAAGAGCCTGGACAAGCCCGGACCGCCAGTCGGTGGCGGCGCCGCCGCATGCGCGGAGCTGAGGGCCGCTTGGTGAGCCAGCAAAGCCAGCAGAATCAGTCCCCCCAACAAATGCAGGGTCACGATGGCCGGGAACAACTTCATGGTCACGGTCAGCGCGCCAAAAGCCCCTTGCAGACAAACCCACAGCAAGGTGAAAACGGCCCAGCCTGGTCTGGCCTGCGGGTCGCCCTGGCGGTGTCTGCGCCAAGCCATGAAACACCAGACCAAAATGAGACCGCCGACCCCGGTGGCCAGATAGCGATGGATCATCTCGATCCAGGCCTTGCTGTGCGTGACCGGCCCCGTGGGCATGAGGTCTTGTGCCGCCTGAATCTGCTCGCGTGCGCCCAAAGGCGTGGCCTGACCGTAGCAGCCGGGCCAATCCGGGCAGCCCAGTCCCGAATCGGTCAGTCGGGTAAAAGCCCCAAACAGCACCAGATCGAACGTGAGAAACAACATCAACCAAATCAGGCGCGAAGCACGCCGGCCGGGGGGATCGTGGCGCGAGCGCCAGGCCAGCCAAGCCAGCGGCAAAGCCGCAACCAACCCGCCCACCAGCAAAAGCTGGGCGGTGGGTCCAAAGTGATACAGCGGGGTGTCCATGGTGTCAGCGCCCTGCTTTGTCCCAACCTGCAGAGGCTCGCAACAATCGTTCAAGATCGCGCTTGATGCGGGGCGCGTGCTGGCGCTCGATCGGGGCCGGAAACCGCATCATCCACTCGCCCATGGGGTCCACCAAATAAAAGTGATCGCTCAGCCCTCGGCCTGCGGCCGGCTGCAACCAAGCTTCCAGGTCTGCCTGCGGCACGCGCAACACGACGGCCTCAGACAAACCGGGGCGGATGCTCTCGGGCACCTCGGCATCGTCACTGATCAACCAGACCCAATCGAGACGATCCCGCTCGCGGCCCAGACCGGTCAGGATTTGTCTTTGCAAGTACAAGCGCTCCTGACAGGCCTCATCGCATGACCCTGATCCCACACTGATCAATAACCACTGACTCTTCAGACCGGGCAGCGCCTGAACCTGGCGGTTCAGATCCTGGACCTGGATCTGAGGCAAAGACCGACTCGGCTGGATCAATTCGCCATGACTCTTGATGTTTTGTGGCCGGATCACATAGTAGGTGAAGTATGAAGCAATGACCGGCGCGGCGCACACCAGAAGCACCGCCAGCATGCTCCATCGGCCCGTGCGGGTCCGCCGTTGATCGGCTTGCGCCACTTCACCCGGCTCGGGCAAGCTGTGCACGGTCAAGCCCAGAGGCTCATCAGGTGGAGAGGCTGGGTTCTTAAGATCGGCCATGGCGCAAAGGGCGTATGAAAAGGGTCCACAAAGAAAACAACGCCAAGGCCAGGCTCATGGCAAACCATTGAAAAGCATAGCCTTGGTTTTTGCTGGCCGTGCCCGCCGGCATGGGCCAGTCGCGAATCAAGTCGGCATCGGATGGGTCGGTCTGCAACATCACCGCCACCACCGACACCCCCCATTGCCGGCGCAACTCAGCGATGTCGATATTTTGCCGAATTCGGGAAGACCCTGACGCAGCCGTCGGTTCAGAAGGCTGCAACTTCAGCCAAGGCGTAGGGGCTGGAGCCAACCGACCTTGTACCCGCACCAGTTGGGTCGGCTCAGGCACTGACGGAACAGCCTGAAGATCGCGCACATCGCGGGGCACCCAACCCCGCTGAACCAGCACTGCGCTCTTGTCGTCGAGCAGCAAAGGGGTCAGCACCCAAAAACCGGCACGTCCCTGATGCGTGCGCTGATCCAAAAACAAGGTATGGCGGTGCATCCAGAAACCTTCGATGCTGACACGCCGATGCAACTCCCCCCACAAAGCCGGCTCCGCCACCAAGTCTTTTTCGGACAACACAGGTGCTTGCATTTGCACATCAATCGCAGCCTGCAACGCCAGTTTCTGGTCGGCGCGAGACAACTGCCAACGGCCCATTGAAGCCAGGGTGAAAATGCCAATCAGTGCCAGCACCAGCATCAGCCACCATCGCCCACTCCCCTTGCCACTGCGCATAAAATCCTTCAGACATTTAGACTGTAGACAGCCTCATGAAAATCCTCGTCGCCCTCGCTTTTGTCGCCATTTTGGGCAGTTTGGCCTCGGCGCTCATCTACATGATGCGCGATGGACGCAATGGCGAAGCGAAAACCAGCCGCATGGCCAAAGCACTCGCGTTCCGGGTTGGCTTCTCCATTTTGCTCTTTTTGTGCATTTTATTGGCTTGGAAATTGGGCTACATCCAACCCACCGGCATCCCGGTTCAGTCATAAAAAAGCCAACCCGAAGGTTGGCCTTTTCGGGGCAGACGGACTGCCTTACATCCAATAAACCAGGATGTACAAACCCAACCACACCACGTCCACGAAGTGCCAGTACCAGGCTGCGCCTTCGAAACCGAAGTGACGATCGGCACTGAAGTGCCCTTTTTGGAGGCGCAGGGTGATGACCAACAACATCAACATGCCCAGGAACACGTGGAAACCATGAAAGCCCGTCAGCATGAAGAAGGTTGAACCGTAAACGCCAGAGGTGAGCTTCAGGTTGAGGTCGACATAAGCGTGATAGTACTCATAGCCCTGCACGAACAAGAAGACAACACCCAGCAGCACGGTCAACCACATGAAGGTGATGGTCTTGCTGCGATCGTTTTCGCGCAGCGCATGGTGGGCCACGGTCAGGGTGACGCCCGAGGTCAACAGCAAAGCGGTGTTGATGGTCGGCAACCAGAACGGTGTCATGGTCTGGAACGGCTCCACGATGCCGGCAGGCGATCCCGTGGCGCCAGCGGCCACGCTGGGCCAAATGGCCTTGAAATCGGGCCACAACAAAGCGTTATTCAGGTTGCCCAACTCGGGAACCGAGTGTGCACGCGCCCACCACAAAGCCGAGAAGAAAGCACCGAAGAACATGACCTCGGAGAAGATGAACCAGCTCATGCTCCAGCGGTAAGACAAGTCAATCTTGTGGCCATACATGCCGCTTTCGCTTTCGCGAATGGCATCACCAAACCACTGATACAAGACCCACAGCCAGAAAGCCAAACCGAAGAAGAGCGAATACTTGCCCCAATCGGCGCCATTGATCCACTGACCCGCACCGAGGATCACGAAAAACAGACCCAACGCAGCCATTGCGGGGTGCCGCGACTCGTGCGGGACATAGTAGTAGGGCGTTGCGCCGCCGTGGTTACTCATTTGCTCTCCTTCAAGAATTTCCAACGACCCAATTGACGACGAGCATCAATCCGATCACAAACAAAAGACCCGCCACCAAACCCACGCCCAGGATGTGCAAGGGGGTGATGTGGGCGATGTCTTCCTGGAATTCGCTGCTTTTGCGGATGCCCAGGAAAGACCAGGCCACTGCGACGATGGTGCGCCACAGAGAGCCTTTTTTGACTGGGGTCGAGGGCACTTGATCGCTCATGCGCCCTCGCCGATTTTCAGAGCCGACTGCGCTGTGGGAGCCGCCGGGGTTTTGCCACCTACCTCAAAGAAGGTGTAGGACAGGGTGATGGTGGTCACGTCTTTGGACAACTTGGGGTCGACCACAAACACCACCGGCCACTCTTTCTTCTCGCCGGGCGCCAGGGTGTACTGATTGAAACAGAAGCACTCGAACTTGTTGAAGTGCTGCGCCGCCTGGCGCGGGGCGTAACTGGGGATGGCTTGAGCGGCCATGGTGCGGTTTTGCACGTTCTGGAACTCGTACATCACGGTGACCACTTCACCCGGGTGCACCTGGATCGAACGCTGTGCCGGCTTGAACTCCCAGGGTCCCCGGGAATTGGCATCAAACTCGACCGTGATGGTGCGCGAAACATCGACTTGGGTGTTGCGCGGCGCCTGGGCGCGGCCAGAACCGGTGCCCGGCATTTCACGTTCACCCAAAGCCAAAATATTGATGCCCGTGATCTCACAAATGGCGCGATACAAAGGCACCAAAGCGTAGCCGAACGCGAACATGCCCACCGCCACAACAAGCAGCTTTTTGAGCATGTGGGTGTTGGCGCGCAATGACATGATCAGTGACCCAGAAGAATCATTTTGGCCAAAAAACCCAGGAAAAAAACCAGCGCCACCGAAGCCAGGATGAGTCCCAGCCTCAGGTTGCTCTTTTTTTGCTCGGGCGTGGCCATGCTGATTCAGACCTTAGCCGACCACGCGGGTGGCGGCGGCATTGAGTTTGGGCGGATTCTCAAAAGTGTGGAAGGGCGCCGGTGACGGCACTTCCCACTCGAGGCCTTCAGCGGCTTCCCAGGGCTTTTGCGGGGCCTTTTCACCCTGGCCGCGCATGGCGGGCAGCACGATGAAGAGGAAGAAGAACAACTGGGTGAAGCCGAAGACGAAAGCACCGACCGATGCAATGGCGTTGAAGTCAGCCAACTGCATGGGGTAGTCGGCATAGCGACGTGGCATGCCCGCCAAACCGAGGAAGTGCATGGGGAAGAAAGTGACGTTGAAAGAGATCAGGGTGACCCAGAAATGGATCTTGCCGCGGGTCTCGTTGTACATCACGCCGGACCACTTCGGGATCCAGTAGTAAAAGCCGGCAAACATCGCAAACAGTGAGCCAGCCACCAACACATAGTGGAAATGCGCCACCACGTAATAGGTGTCTTGCAACTGGGTGTCAATGGGAGCCATCGACAGGATCAAACCCGTGAAGCCGCCCATGGTGAACACGAAAATGAAACCCACCGAAAACAGCATCGGGGTCTCGAAGGTCATCGAACCCTTCCACATGGTGGCGATCCAGTTGAAAACCTTGACGCCGGTCGGCACCGAAATCAGCATGGTCGCGTACATGAAGAACAACTGGCCGGTCACCGGCATGCCTGTGGCATACATGTGGTGAGCCCAGACGATGAAGGACAAGATCGCAATCGACGCAGTGGCGTAAACCATCGAAGCATAGCCAAACAGGCGTTTGCGGGAGAAAGCCGGCACGATGTGGCTGATGATGCCGAAGGCCGGCAAAATCATGATGTAAACCTCGGGGTGGCCGAAGAACCAGAAAATGTGCTGGTACATGACCGGATCACCGCCGCCAGCGGGGTTGAAGAAGGTGGTGCCGAAGTGACGATCGGTCAGGGTCATGGTGATGGCGCCGGCCAGCACGGGCATGACGGCGATCAGCAAATAAGCGGTGATGAGCCAGGTCCAGACGAACATGGGCATCTTCATCAGCGTCATGCCGGGCGCGCGCATGTTAAGGATGGTCACGATGATGATGATCGAGCCCATGATGGACGAGGCACCCAGGATGTGCATGGCAAAAATGCCTGCATCCATCGATGGGCCCATTTGCAGGGTCAGGGGCGCGTACAAAGTCCAGCCGGCGGCGGGTGCACCACCGGGCATGAAGAAGGAACCGGCCAGCATGACAGCAGCGGGAATCATCAGCCAGAAGCTGAAGTTGTTCATGCGGGCGAACGCCATGTCGGAAGCCCCGATTTGCAGCGGGATCATCCAGTTGGCGAAGCCCACGAAAGCGGGCATGATGGCACCGAAAACCATGATCAGACCGTGCATGGTGGTGAGCTGGTTGAACAACTCGGGATTGACCACCTGCAAACCGGGCTGGAACAACTCGGCACGGATCAGCAATGCCAGCACGCCGCCCACCATCAGCATGGCAAAGGCGAACAGCAAGTAAAGCGTACCGATGTCTTTGTGGTTGGTGGCAAACACCCAACGGCGCCAACCGTGAGGAGCACCGTGGTGATCGTCATGTCCGTGATCGCCAGCGACGTGGCCATGGGGGTCGAGAACTGCGCTCATGGTGAAAGTCCTTTAGTGTCTCGGAATTAACGGGAGGCCTTGATCTCGGCAGGCTGAACCAATTGACCGGTCTTGTTCGACCAGTTGTTCTTGGTGTAGGTGATCACGGCGGCGATGTCGGTGTCTGACAACTGCTTCCAGGCCGGCATGCCGGCGCCCTGGCCATTGAGCAACACCTTGATTTGTTTGGCCTTGTCGCTATCGAGCACCAAAGCCGAGCCATCCAGGCCTTTGATCGAGCCAGCACCCTTGCCGTTGGCTTGGTGACATGCGGCACAGTTGGCAGCATAGACCTTTTCGCCGCGTTTGGCGATCTCTTCGAGGGTCCAGACCTTGTTGGGATCATCCATCTTGGCGGCCATGGCCTTTTGCTGCTCGGCCACCCACTTGGAGTAGTCTTCGGCGCTCACCACTTTGACGTGAATGGGCATGTAGGCGTGCTCTTTGCCACACAACTCCTGGCACTGGCCATAAAAGTCACCGATTTTTTCGGCGCGGAACCAGGTGTCACGCACAAAGCCGGGAATGGCGTCTTGCTTGACCCCGAAAGCCGGCACTGCAAACGCGTGAATCACATCGTTGGCGGTGGTGATGATGCGGATCTTTTTATCCACCGGCACCACCAGAGGGTTGTCGACTTTGAGCAGGTAGTTGTCAATCTGCTGACCTTTGGCGCCGCTGTTGGAAATTTCGCGGTGCTCGTTGTCGAGGGTAGAGATGAAACCGATGCCCTCGCCCTCACCCTTGAGGTAGTCGTAGCCCCACTTCCACTGATAACCGGTGGCCTTGATGGTCAGGTCAGCGTTGGAGGTGTCTTTGGCGGCAACAACGGCCTTGGTCGCGGGCAACGCCATCAGAATGACGATGATGAAAGGCACGACGGTCCAGGCGATTTCCACCTTGACCGACTCGTGGAAATCTGCCGGCTTGTGACCGAGTGACTTGCGGTGCTTGAAGATGGAATAGAACATCACACCGAAGACCGCCACAAAGATGACCGTGCAAATGATCAGCATGAACCAATGCAACCAGCCCTGCTCTTCGGCGATTTTGGTGACTGCGGGTTGCAGGTTGAGTTGGCGAACCGCAGGCCCACCGGGCAAATCGTTGACCGCCCACGCGGAGGTGGCCCACCAGGCTGACACAGCCAGCAGACCATGGGACAGCCATGCCGATATGTTTTGAATCATCTTCACTTGAATTGGCCTCAAAAAAGAGCGCCTGAAGGAAGCCACCTAGGGTTACTTCTGATCTGGCGCAACATCAGACTCCGACTTTTGGGATAAAAAGTGGATCACTCGACATTCTAACCAATGAATCCCACTGGGATGAAGGGTTGTCGGAGACATTTTTTGCAATTTAGCCTGGGCGCAACATCTTTTTCATTTCACCCAGCGGAATACGGGTGGTGGTATCAACCCGGTGCCGATCCGGGGCGCGCATGGCGTGACCGTAGACAATTTCGAATGTCAATAAAAGTTGACCATCTTGGGACCTTCTGGGCCAATGGTTTTGGATGGCCTGCTCCAGGCTGGCCCGCCAGCCCTTGCCCCGACAAACCGGGAAACGCCGAGGATGCACATTGCGGCCCAGCGCGCGCAAGTCGGTCAACATGGCCTCGGCATGGCGATAACTCAGTGTGATGCGCTCCATGTCCATCACAGGCTCGGCAAAACCCGCCTGCACCAACATATCGCCCCAATCGTGCATGTCGGTCCATTCGGCCCCCGCCGCAGGCCAACCCATGTGGTCGTACAGTTGTCGCAACTCATTCAAGCTGTCAGGCCCCAAACAAGAAAACATCACAAAGCCATCGACACGCAACATCTGATGCCACCAGCGCAACAACTCCGGGGGTTGGTGATGCAAATGCAGTTGCATATTGGCCCAGACCATGTCGACCGCCTCGGGCCATCGCCCGGCTGCATGCCAATGGGGTTTCTGGCGCCAAGGATTCAAACGATGCCAGACCGACCCCTGCATGCCGGTTCGTGCGAGTTCCAGTCGGGAGGCTGAGGGCTCGCACAAATGCGCCCTGGCCTTGGGATAGCGCTGAACGATCGCTTCGTGCACCGCCCACCCCCCCAGCGAAGGGTTGACATGCAACCAATCACGAGGTTGCAACTTGATCCAGGCCAGGCGCTCTTGCATGCGCCGCGCCACTTCGTCGTGCAACCATGCGGGTGACATTTGGCCGCAGGGGTTCAACCACCAACGCCGACACGCCACGGGATCGTGGGTGGGCGGTGCAGCGTGAATATCACCCAACAAGGGTTCTGGAGTGGTCTCATTCATGGGCAAGGCAGTATATTGCGCCTCCCATGTCCCTGATCGCACCGTGATGTCCTGGCTCAACTGGACCACCTGCAAGGTTTGCCTGCGCTGGCCCAACCCTGTGCTTTGTACCGGGTGTCGGCGACGCTGGGGCCAATTGGCCATGCGTTGTCCATATTGCGCCGAGCCTATCCATCCCAACCATGCGGGTCAAAACGACTGTCGGCATCCGCACCACTGGACCGAAGCAGCGGCCCGCATGGATTACGGGCCGCCTTGTGACGAATGGATCAAACGCCTGAAATTCGGCGGCGACTGGACGCAAGCGCGCGACCTGGCCCGATTGCTCGACGAGTGCGACCATGCCAGACACTTGCGCGCACAGGCCAACCTCATCCTTCCCGTGCCGGTATCGGACCAGCGCTTGCGCGAACGCGGCTACAACCAGGCTGCCCTGCTGGCCCGACATTGGTGCGGCACAGATCCCAGGCTGCGCATCGACTGGCTGCGCAAACATCGTCACACCCCGGCACAAGCCATGGCCCATCGGGCGCAACGGCTCCAGCAGCTCCAAGGCACCCTGGGCTGGAGCGCCTCCACTCAAGCCCGGGTCCTGCGCGGGGCCCGGGTCTTGCTGATCGATGACGTCATGACCACAGGAGCCACACTCGATGTGGCCACCCGCTTTCTGTTGCAAGCGGGTGCGGCACGGGTGGACGTGGCAGTCTTCGCACGCACGCCAGGCTCACCCGCAACTCCTGCGCTGCCCTTGGGCTCCCAAGTCTCAGCGTTTGGGCGCCACTGACCTGCCCAAGGCGAAACGGGCCAAAGGACGAGGGCTACACTCTGCGCATGTTTCAAATCGTTTTGGTCCACCCCGAAATACCGCCGAACACCGGCAATGTGATCCGTTTGGCCGCCAACACCGGCTGCCAGTTGCACCTCGTCGAGCCCCTGGGTTTTTCCATGGAGGACCGTTTGATGCGACGCGCCGGCCTGGACTATCACGAATATGCCGAAGTCCGACGTCATGCCGATTGGGACACTTTTTTACGGCAAGCACAGCCCGACGCAAGCCGCTGCTTCGCACTCACCACCAAAGGCACAGGTCATGTGCACGAGACCCGCTTTCAGGCTGGGGACTGGCTGTTTTTCGGCAGTGAAACCGCCGGTTTGCCCGCCGAGATCCGAACCTGGTTCCCCGAGTCGCAACGCTTGCGCCTGCCCATGCGACCGAATCAGCGCAGTCTGAACCTGTCGAATTCGGTGGCTGTCACAGTCTATGAGGCGTGGCGGCAAAACGGCTTCGCCTGAGGCCGTCTACCCGACCCGACGCATCGGGTTCAGCGTCCGTGGCCTGAACCCTTGAGCCACTGGCCAAAGCCGACGCCCACCTCGGGGTGCTGCAGGGCCAATTCGACCGTCGCCTCCAAAAAACCCATCTTGCTGCCACAGTCGTAACGCTTGCCCTGATAGCAGTAACCCAGCACCGTTTCGTCGCGCAGCAAACCTGCAATGCCATCGGTCAGCTGGATTTCGCCCCCGACACCCCGTCCACCCTGACGGATGCGCTCAAACACGGTGGGACTCAGGATGTAGCGGCCCGCCACAGCCAACCGCGAAGGCGCCAGTTCGGGCTTGGGTTTTTCGACCATGCGTTCGACACGCACACGCCCGGCCGCGTCGGCCTGACCGGCAATCACGCCATAGCGCTGCACATGTTCCAGCGGAACCTCTTGGACGGCCAACACCGAGGCGCCCGTCTGGGCATGGACTTCGACCATTTGCTGCATGATGCCGGGGCCACCGGGCACCCCCACCATCAGGTCATCGGCCAGCAACACCGCAAAGGGGTGGTCGCCCACCAGGTGCTCGGCACACAGCACGGCATGGCCCAAGCCCAAGGCACGCGGCTGACGCACATAACTGCACATCATGTCGTCGGGTTGCACGCTGCGCACCAAGTCCAGCAAGGCCGTCTTTCCGGCTTGCTCCAGCTCGTTCTCCAGCTCATAAGCGGTATCAAAATGGTCTTCGATCGCGCGCTTGTTGCGGCCCGTGACAAAAATCATGTGCCGAATGCCGGCCTGATAAGCCTCTTCAACGGCGTACTGAATCAGCGGCTTGTCCACCACCGGCAACATTTCTTTGGGGCTGGCTTTGGTCGCCGGTAAAAAGCGCGTTCCCAAACCGGCAACAGGGAAGACAGCGTGCTGAATCGTGGTCATAGGGTGCAGATGTGGTTGTGGTTGTCGTCGAAGGTCAACCCAAGCGCGACAACTGCGCCTGAACCTTGGTCAAGGTGTCGCTGAAATCGGCCAGGCGTTTCTTTTCCTGGTCAATCACGGCGGGCGGGGCTTTGGCGACGAAGGCCTCGTTGGACAGTTTGCCATGGGCTTTGGCGATTTCGCCTTGTAATCGGGCAGCCTCTTTGGACAGACGGGCGCGTTCGGCATCCAGATCGATTTCAACGAACAGGCACAGGCGCAAACCATCGGCCACCGCCACAGCGGCATTTTGGGCTGCCGAGCTCCACTCGGCCTCCTGGGTGTAGACCTTGACTTCGCTGAGCTTGGTCAATGCTTGCAAGTTGGCGGCATGGCTTTGCAACCATCGCGCGTCAGCCTCGGTATTGGCCAAGGCCAACAGGGGCACGCGCTGTGAAGGCGACAAACCCATCTCGCCGCGCAGGTTGCGACTGGTATCCACCAGTTGCTTGAGGCGGGTGATGTCGGCATCGGCCTCGGGGTCGATGCGCTCGGGCTGGCTGAGCGGATAGGCGGTGATGCTCACCGATGGCCCTGCACGCCCGGCCACCGGCGCGACCTTTTGCCACAGTTCCTCGGTGATGAAAGGGATGATGGGGTGCGCCAGACGCAAAAGGGTTTCCAGGGTACGGATCAGGGTGCGGCGCGTGGCGCGCTGTTGCGCTTCGGTGCCGGTCTGAATTTGGACCTTGGCAATTTCCAGATACCAATCGCAGAACTCGTTCCAAACGAAGTCGTAAATGGTTTGAGCCACCAGGTCGAGCCGGTAGTCGGCAAAACCTTGGGCCACCTCGGCCTCGACACGCTGCAAAGCCGACACGATCCAGCGGTCGGCCTGACTGAACGACATATAGCCATGGAAAGGGCCGCCCACGGCGCACTCGGCCTTGGTGTGCTCTTTCAAGCCGCAGTCGTGTCCTTCGCAGTTCATCAGCACAAATCGGGTCGCGTTCCAGAGCTTGTTGCAGAAATTGCGATACCCCTCGCAACGCTTGCTGTCGAAGTTGATGCTGCGGCCCAATGTGGCCAACGAGGCAAAAGTAAAGCGCAAGGCATCGGCGCCATAAGCCGGGATGCCTTCCGGGAATTCTTTTTGGGTGTTCTTGCGCACTAGAGGGGCGGTCTCGGGCTTGCGCAAACCCTGGCTGCGTTTTTCGAGCAAAGGTTCGAGCGCGATGCCATCGATCAGGTCCACCGGGTCGAGCACATTGCCTTCGGACTTGCTCATCTTTTTGCCCTGGGCGTCACGCACCAGACCGTGGATGTACACGTCTTTGAACGGCACCCGACCCGTGAAGTGGGTGGTCATCATGATCATGCGTGCCACCCAGAAGAAGATGATGTCGTAACCGGTGACCAGCACCGTGCTGGGCAGGTACAAGTTGTAATCGCTGGTGTCGGTCGTGCCTTGCTCCGGCCAACCCAAGGTGGAAAAAGGCACCAGCGCCGATGAGTACCAGGTGTCGAGCACATCGGGGTCGCGGCGCAGGGTCTTGCCCGGAGCCTGGGCTTGGGCCTCGGCCTCGGAGCGCGCCACATGCACCCGCCCGTCTTCGTCATACCAGGCCGGGATCTGGTGCCCCCACCACAGCTGGCGCGAAATGCACCAGTCCTGGATGTGGTTCATCCATTGGTTGTAGGTGTTGACCCAGTTCTCGGGCACAAACCGCACCTGCCCGCTTTGCACCGCATCGATGGCTTTTTGGGCGATGCTCTTGCCGGTCGTGTCTTGCTCGCTGACTTTGTTCATGGCGACAAACCACTGGTCGGTCAGCATGGGCTCGACCACCTGACCGGTGCGGGCACAACGCGGCACCATGAGTTTGTGCTTTTTGACTTCCACCAACAGGCCTTGCGCATCCAGGTCGGAGACGATTCGCTTGCGGGCCGCAAAACGATCGAGCCCCCGGTACGTTTCAGGCGCTTCGGTGTTGATCGTGGCGTCGAGGTTGAGGATGCAGATCATGGGCAAAGCATGGCGTTGCCCCACCGCGTAGTCGTTGACGTCGTGGGCAGGTGTGACCTTGACCACGCCGGTGCCGAAGGTTTTGTCCACGTATTCATCGGCAATGACCGGCACCAAACGCCCGGTCAGGGGCAAACGCACCTGCTGGCCGATCAGGTGCCTGTAGCGCTCGTCTTCGGGGTGCACCATGACGGCGGTGTCACCCAGCATGGTCTCGGGCCGGGTGGTGGCCACCACCAGCGATTCGTTGCTGCCCTCGATGGGGTAGCGGATGTGCCACAGCGAGCCGTCTTCTTCTTCGCTTTCCACTTCCAGGTCAGACACGGCGCTCATCAGCACCGGGTCCCAGTTGACCAATCGCTTGCCCCGGTAGATCAAACCCTGCTCGTACAAGCGCACAAAGGTCTCGGTCACCACCTTCGACAACTTGTCGTCCATGGTGAAATATTCGCGCGTCCAGTCGACGCTGTCGCCCATGCGGCGCATCTGTTGCGTGATGGTGTTGCCGCTTTTTTCCTTCCACTCCCAAACCTTGGCAATGAAATTTTTGCGCGCTTCGGGGGGTGTCGGGCCCATGTCGTGGCGGCTGATGCCCTGCTCTTGCAATTGGCGCTCGACCACGATCTGGGTGGCGATGCCCGCATGATCGGTGCCCGGGATCCAGACCGTGTTGTGGCCGCTCATGCGGTGATACCGCGTCAGGCTGTCCATGATGGTCTGGTTGAAGGCATGCCCCATGTGCAATGTACCCGTCACGTTGGGCGGCGGCAACTGGATGGCAAAGCCCGGTTGACCCGCCTGGGGTTGGCCCGTGCCACGGTGACCGGCCACGCCATAGCCACGTCGCTCCCATTCGGGGCCCCAATGGGCCTCGAGGGCAGCGGGCTCAAACGATTTGGACAGGCTATGCAGCGCGGGTTGGTCTGGGGTGTTGCTCATGAAAAGGGCTCGGGTGAAGGCGCAAAGCAACGATTTTAGCGATGCCCCAAGCCCTGACGGATCAGTGCAGGAACTTGAAGGCGCTGAGCATGAGGCCGGTCGTGGCGACCTGAAAGCCCATCATCTTCCAGCCCTGGTCATGGATGTAGCGCGTCAAGCGACTTTCGAGTTGGGCCATTTCTTGGCGCAACTCCGACTTCATTTCGCCCATTTCGGAGCGCAACTCCGACTTCATTTCGCCCATTTCGGATCGCAACTCCGACTTCATGTCGCCCATTTCGGATCGCAACTCCGACTTCATGTCGCCCATTTCCAGGCGCAAGGCGGTCTTGATTTCAAGCATCTCGCCGCGCAAACGGTTTTCCAGGGCCATGCCATCGGCTCGTGTCATGGGTTGGGTGTCAGGGATCATGGCGGTCATTTGATGCCTTTGGGATTGAATAAAAAATATTTGAATCCAAAAGAAAACACGCCGTCAAGAAAAAACAGCAAAGCTGTGCATGCGTCACAAAGCCGCACCGGCTCAAGCCAAGGTCAAGGCACGCGACAGCGCCCGAATCAACTCGCCATCGACCGCATGACCCGTCGCCGCCAGATACGCATCAGGCCGCACCAGCGCCCAACGCCGGTTGACGGCACGGCAAGCCTGGCGCACCTGACCTTGGGGGTCTTCGATGTGTTCCACGGCCTGCGGCTTTTGCCCCGGCTCCAAGACTTGCAACACACGCAACAAAGGGGTGTGCTGAGTCAACAACCGCAAACGTGCGGTCTCAGCGGCATTGAGCGACCCAAACACAGCCAACAACAACGCGCCATCGGCCCAGTCGATCAAGTCATTGAATTGGCCGAAGCAGCCATTGGCCCAGCGAAAGGCCACGTTTTGCACCGACACCCCGCCACCTGAACACGCCGGGCTGCGGGTGTAAGTGTTGGCTTCGGCCATGCGCCCCGTGTTGACCATGTTGCGGGCAAAACGATGCTTTTTGGCCAGCGCCAGCGTGGCCTGGCGAAACAACTGGGCCGCCGGTTCAGCAGGCCGCAAAAACCGAACGGTGCGGTTGGTCACCAGCACATTGCGTTGCGCCGCTTCGAGCCGCTCATCGTGGTATGTGTTCAGCAGCGACTCCGGGGCCAGACCGCGCAAGGCCGCCGCCAGTTTCCAGGCCAGGTTATCGGCGTCGGCTATGCCGGTGTTGCCGCCACGCGCGCCAAACGGGCTGACCACCTTGGCCGTGTCCCCCATGAAAAACACCCGCCCCATGCGCATCTGCCGCACGCAATGGCTGCGGTAGGCATAAGGCCCAACCCAGACGATGTCGCAATCGACATCATCGCCAAACTGGCGCTGCAAGCGCTCGCGCACCACGTCTTCGCGGCTGACATAGGCAGGATCGGCGTTGGGGGCCATCTGGTAGTCGATGCGCCAGACTTCGTCGCCCATCAGGTGTTGCCAAACGGCACGGTTTTCATTGAAGGGCGCTTCGATCCAGGTGTGGCGCTCGGTCGGCGGCGTGGTCTTGAATTTCACATCGGCGATGCACCAGCGGTCGTCGCCCCGCTTGCCATCGAGTTGCGCGCCCACCCAGGCATGAAACGGGGTGTGCGAGCCGGTGGCATCGATCACGTGCTCGGCCTCGATCTGGTAACTGCCCTGCGGGGTCTGCACCGTCAGCAAAGCCGTTTGGGCGTTTTGCTCAAAGGCGATCACCCGCGACGACCAGCGCAAATCGACGCCGGGGCGCTCGCGCCCGAGTTCGACGATGCGCTCGACCAGATAACCCTCGATGTAGAACTGCTGGATGTTGATGAAGGCCGGCTGTCGGCTCAGGTTGAAGGCGCTTTGCGCTTTCAGGTCAAAGCTGAACACCTCGTCGTGACCGGCAAAGGTGCGCCCCACGCTCCACTCGATGCCCTTGGCCGCGATCCGGTCAAACACGCCATAGCGCTGAAAAATTTCCAGCGACTTCTGCGTGTAGCAAATGCCGCGCGACGACGCCCCCTTGACCCCCACCGTGTTGTCTTCGTCCAGCAGCACCGCCGGCACACCCAATTTGGCCAAACCGCAAGCCAGGGTCAGGCCGGTGATGCCCCCTCCGACAATCACCACCCTGTGTCGACCGACGCGCTTGTCCGACAACTCGGGAGGCGCGACAAATGGGTATTCGGGCAAACGGTAACCCGTGCCCTCTGTGAATTCATAACCATTGGTGTACGCCACTTCGGCAAAACGGGCTTCGGCGGAAAGATTCATCTCTGTCCTTGGTGATCAACCAACAGAAATCACTATATCCCATGAACTGAACCCGTTGGCCCCTTGCGACGGCCCGACCCCGAGGACTGCACATGCATGCCTGAGCTGGCCAATGTCATGGATTGAGGCGTGTTTGACTAACATAACCTTCAAACAAATAGACTTTAACTATGGTGGGGATAAATCTTCGCAATTGGACGCCCGGACAAACAAGCATTAACCTTCGGTTTGTCTTTGACAAATGATCGTCAAAGCTTTTCAGCAACCCCTAAGGAGATATTCCATGGCAGCACTCAAAGGCTCCAAAACGGAAGAAAACCTGAAGGCCGCCTTCGCAGGCGAGTCTCAGGCCAACCGCCGTTACCTGTACTTCGCAAACAAGGCCGACGTGGAAGGCCAGAACGACGTGGCAGCCCTGTTCCGCTCGACCGCTGAAGGCGAAACCGGACACGCTCACGGTCACCTCGAGTGGCTTGAGCAGTGTGGCGACCCCGCCACTGGCATGCCCATCGGTTCGACCCGTGACAACCTGGCTGCCGCCGTTGCCGGCGAAACCCACGAGTACACCGACATGTACCCCGGCATGGCCAAGACCGCCCGCGACGAAGGCTTCGACGAAATCGCCGACTGGTTCGAGACCCTGGCCAAGGCTGAGCGTTCACACGCCAACCGTTACGCCAAGGCCCTGGCCGAGCTCGCCGACTGATCGCCTCGAGCTTCAAGAGTTGGGCGTTGGGCTGCGAAGCCCAGCGCCCTTCTCTTGGCGTTTGCGCAGCTTTGTGGCGTCCCTGGACCCATTGAATATTTTTTACAAAAGGACACACCATGGCACGAGAAGGCAGCCTGGAAGCCCCCACCAGGCATCCGATCGACTGGAAAAACCCCGAGTTCTACAACGAAGAAGCCACCTTCAAGGAGATGGAGCGCATCTTCGACATTTGCCACGGTTGCCGCCGCTGCGTCAGCCTGTGCGGCTCCTTCCCCACCCTGTTTGATCTGGTGGATGAAGGCCCGACCGGCGAGCTCGATGGCGTCGACAAAAAAGACTACTGGAAAGTGGTCGACCAGTGCTATTTGTGCGATCTGTGCTATCTGACCAAATGCCCTTACGTGCCGCCGCACGAATGGAACCTGGACTTCCCGCACACCATGTTGCGCGCCAAGGCCATCAAGTTCCAAAAGGGAGAAGTGTCTGCGGGCGAGAAATTCCTGGCCTCCACCGACACCCATGGTTCTTTCGCCGGCATCCCCATCGTGGCGCAGGCGGTCAATGCCATCAACAAGACCCAGACCGCGCGCAGCGTTTTGGAGTCCACCCTGGGCGTGGATCAGCGCGCCTGGCTGCCCTCTTTGGCCACCAAAAAATTCCGTTCCGCCGCACCCAAAGCGAAGGCCACCGAAGTGGTCAAAGGCGAGCGCACACCCGGCAAGGTCGTCATCTACTCGACTTGCTATGTCAACTACAACGAGCCCGGCATCGGCCTGGATCTGCTCAAGATCCTGGATCACAACAACATCCCCTACGAACTCGTCAGCAAGGAAAAATGTTGTGGCATGCCCAAACTGGAATTGGGCGATTTGCAATCGGTCGACGAGAACAAGCAAGCCAACATTCCGGTGCTGGCCCGCTATGCCAAAGAGGGCTACGCCATCCTCAGCGCGGTGCCCAGCTGCACCCTGATGTTCAAACAGGAACTGCCGCTGATGTACCCCGACGAGGCCGACGTGCAAGCCGTGAAAGAAGCCATGTGGGATCCGTTTGAATACCTCATGGCACGCAAGCGCGACGGTTTGCTCAAAACCGAGTTCCCGCAGTCTCTGGGCAACGTCAGCTACCAGATCCCGTGTCACGGCCGGGTGCAAAATATCGGCCGCAAGACCGAGGAAATGCTGAAAATGATCCCCGATACAACGATCAACACGATTGAGCGCTGTTCCGGTCATGCCGGCACCTTCGGGGTGAAAAAGGGCTTCCACGATCAAGCCATGAAAATCGGCAAGCCGGTCGTCAAGGCCATGGCCACCATGAAAGACGGCTCCAAGCCCGACCACATTTCCTCCGACTGCCCGCTGGGCGGTCACCATTTGGCACAAGGCTTCGAAGCCCAAGGCTTGCCGGTGCCCGAACTCAACCACCCGCTCACGCTGGTGCGCAAAGCCTACGGCCTGAAGTGAGCACAGGAGTCAACACCATGCAAATCACCGGACACATCACCCCCGACAGCCTCATGACCCTGGAGGCTTATCACAAGTACCGCAAAGAGCACAAAGCGGAAGTCATTGCGCATCGCAAAATGCGCAGCGTCGCCCTGGGCGAGCACATGACCCTGCAATTCGAGAGCGAGATGACCATCCGCTACCAGATTCAGGAAATGCTGCGCATTGAAAAAATCTTCGAAGAAGAAGGCATCCAGTCCGAGATCGACGCCTACGCCCCCTTGGTGCCCACAGGCAGCAACTGGAAGGCCACCATGCTCATCGAATACCCCGATGTCAACGAGCGTCGCCGCGAACTGGCTCGCCTGATCGGCGTCGAAGACCGGGTGTTTGTCGAAGTCGAAGGTCACGATCGCGTGTACGCCATCGCCGACGAAGACCTGGACCGTGAAAACGACGAGAAGACCTCCTCCGTTCACTTCGTGCGCTTCGAGTTCAACCCCGCCATGGTCGCCGCCATCAAGGCCGGCGCCAACGTGAAACTGGGTTGCGATCACACCAACTATCCTTTCCACTGCGACATCGCGGCCGATACCCTCAGCAGCCTGGCCGGCGACCTCAAATAATGCACGCGGGGGCCGTTGTGCCCCCTGCCCTGCGCCATAATGCGATTCGGACGGGGCGTTAGCTCAGTTGGTTAGAGCAGGGGACTCATAATCCCTTGGTCGGGGGTTCAAGTCCCTCACGCCCTACCATTTATTACCGGGTACATACCGAAGACACTGTTGACAGTTTGTACCGATTCACATGCTCTGTCATCCATGTGATTTCGATGCACTCACACCATCCATCTGCCCCCGCTTCGAATGGGCATTGAGTCCTCTTTGA
>JACCDP011076884.1_pt1 | contig 69739 bp, 84 predicted proteins | sample 7445841 | NCBI WGS metagenome assembly JACCDP01 (sample SAMN15323441, study PRJNA562643) | freshwater metagenome | isolation source: river surface water | place: USA:Blue River Watershed | collected 2017-08-17 | reverse complement strand
ACCTTGAGTTCCTTGTGATCCGGTAGCACCTGTTGCACCGGTGGCTCCTTGGGTACCTTGAGTTCCTTGTGATCCGGTAGCACCGGTGGCCCCTTGGATTCCTTGAGATCCAGTTGATCCAGTTGCACCAGTTGCACCTGTTGTTCCTTGGGTACCTTGTGATCCCGTTGCACCTGTTGTTCCTTGGGTTCCTTGGGATCCCGTTGCACCAGTTGCACCAGTTGTTCCTTGTCTTCCTTGTATTCCTTGGATACCTTGTGATCCCGTTGCACCTGTTGTTCCTTGAGTGCCTTGAGATCCAGTAGAACCAGTTGCACCAGTTGTTCCTTGAGTGCCTTGGGATCCCGTTGCACCTGTTGTTCCTTGGGTACCTTGGGATCCAGTAGAACCAGTTGCACCTGTTGTTCCTTGAGTGCCTTGAGATCCAGTAGAACCAGTTGAACCTGTTGTTCCTTGGGTTCCTTGGGATCCAGTAGAACCCGTTGCGCCGGTGGATCCTTGAATACCTTGTCTTCCTTGGACTCCTTGAGCACCTTGTGATCCAGTTGCACCAGTTCCACCAGTTGTTCCTTGAGTGCCTTGAGAACCAGTTGAGCCTGTTGTTCCTTGTCTTCCTTGTATTCCTTGAGCACCTTGTACACCAGTTGCGCCTTGAGGTCCTGAGGACCCTTGAGTACCTTGCGGTCCCTCACTTCCTTGCACTCCTTGAATTCCTTGTACTCCAGATCCTCCAGCAGTCTTTAATACCAAGTCAGAATTTGCGGTGCCTTCGGCAAACCAATATTCAACAATTCCGCTTTCTGTCTGAATACCAACAGTTAGACCTTTGTAGCGCCTTCCCGGAACAACACCAGCTAAAGCATCTGCTGTACTACTCCATGCAATACTGCCGTTGCTGTACCGATCATCTACTGGTCGATTTGCATCAACTTTTATATTATCCGAGAAATAAACGGGCATTAATATGATTTCCTTGTTTTAGAATCCAAATTCGTATGGAACAGTTGAAGGAGGTGCAAATCCACTAATATATATTTTATATGTTTGATTACTCCAGTAACCTTGTGGTGAATTCGCTGTATTTGAAACAGGAGAAACAAAAAATTCTCCAGGGCCGATAGGACCTTTATTTTGAGTAGATCCTTGTTCTCTCCATGTTTTCTTTTCTGTCGCTGAAGAGATATGAGCAAACCAAAGCCATTTATCAGTCGATCCAAAAGTAATAAACAAGTTTGCGGATGCGTCAGACACAACTTTAGTTGCAGTACCGGCTTCAATTGCTGCCACAATATTTGAAGCTGTTGGTTGTGAAGAAGTATTTCCATAAAAATAAGGATAAACTCCTGTGACACTAGTGGTGGCGTTAAACGCCGTACATGCAGCCTGAGGTGCACTAGCTGATCGCACTGCCGCAGTTCTTGTGTCGGTTACTCCTTTATTGTTTTTCTTTGGATCGCCTGCTCCATAACTTCCTCTTGCAGTCCATGTTGTAGCTCCCGCGGTTACAACATGCGAAGAAGTATTTTTTCCAGTATAGTCAAAATTTGGATTATTTGGATTTACATATCCAAATAGATCAGGAACGTTAGGTACAGATACTATGGTGAGATTTGTATTTGTCTCTAAAGTTGTTCCTCCTCGCAAGAATATAATTTGCGTAAATGCGTTTGCATCATTTTTTCTGCCTGTGGCAGTTAAGGACTGTGTTACAGTATTTCCGATTTCTTGTGTGGCTGCTAATGTGCCACTGACAGATAGTGTTGGAATGGTATATGTGGGCAGAATATCCGGAAACAAAATTGTATCTAAAACTTCAACAATATTTTTTGCTTTCCATACAGAGGCAGCAGCCGGCGCCGCTCCTCCTACATTAACACTGACAACAGTGTCGTCAATAGAAGTATTATAAATCGTGGATAACACATTTGTTGTTGTGTTGAATTCGAGAGCAGTATTTGCGGCAACGGTTATTGTTCCGCTTCCTGATCCTGGAGGACCAGCTGGCCCTTGTGTTCCTTGTACTCCCTGAGTTCCCGTTCCTTCAATACCCTGAACGCCTTGTACACCTTGAGCGCCTGTATTTCCTTGAATGCCTAGAGTTCCTTGGATGCCTTGTGATCCAATTGCTCCAGAAGTTCCTTGTCTTCCTTGTACGCCTTGAGTTCCTTGAATTCCTTGTGCACCGGTGGTACCCTGCGCGCCTAGAGTTCCCTGAATTCCCTGAGAACCCGTTGTTCCCTGAATACCCTGAGAACCTGTATTTCCTTGAAGTCCAGAAGAACCTGTCGCACCTTGCGTGCCCTGTCTTCCTTGTACACCTTGCGTTCCTTGTGTGCCCTGTGAACCATTGGCTCCCGCAGTGCCCTGAGAGCCACTAGCACCTTGCGTGCCTAGAGTTCCTTGAATTCCCTGAGAACCAGTTATACCCTGTGGGCCTAGCGTTCCTTGTGTACCTTGTGCGCCGCTCGTTCCCTGAATACCTTGAATACCTTGGTCGCCCTGATCACCTTTTACTCCCGCTGCACCAGCAAGATTGACTTGCCAAGAAGAATAGGTACCACTGCCGAAAGTACTTGTAACGTTTGCCGTCATTCGTCCGTTGGCCGAATTATACGATACGACAACACCATCCATGTAATTTGCGGAAGTATTGGCAATACGAACAGGCTGTGAAACTGAATATGCGAGTCCAGTATTTACATTGAAACTTTTTACTGCAACACTTATAACAAGACTGTCTGTTGTTGTTGTTTGATACAAATCTCCAGAAAATCCTGCACTACCTTGAATTCCTTGTGGCCCTAGCGTACCTTGAGTTCCTTGTACTCCGTTGGCCCCTTGAAGCCCTGTCGCGCCTTGAGTGCCTTGTCTTCCCTGTACACCTTGAGTTCCCTGCGCTCCTTGAGTTCCAGACGTACCTTGCGATCCTGAGGTACCTTGTGATCCAGAAGTTCCTTGTCTTCCTTGTACACCTTGAGTTCCTTGTGTGCCCTGTGAACCACTAGCACCCTGCGTACCGAGAGTTCCCTGTGTGCCTTGAGAACCAGTTGTTCCTTGTGTACCTTGTGCTCCGACTTCTCCTGAAGAGCCGGTTGTTCCTTGAGTTCCTTGGGAACCTGTTATTCCTTGGTCACCTTGTGGTCCGCTGGCTCCTTGTGTTCCTTGGGCGCCGGTTGAACCTTGCGTCCCTGATGCGCCTTGAACACCTTGTGTTCCTGCTCCAGTGGCACCTTGAGTACCTTGTCTTCCTAATGTTCCTTGTGTGCCCTGTGTACCTTGTACTCCTTGCGACCCGTCTCCGGTTCCGCTGCCAGCTGGTCCTTGAATTCCCATAACTCCTTGAAGACCAATGGAACCTTGAAGGCCTTGTGTTCCTTGTACGCCCTGAGAACCATCTCCAGACCCTCCGCCTCCAGCAGGACCCTGAATTCCCATGGCACCTTGTACACCCTGCAATCCTGGTGTGCCTGGATTACCAAAGGATACTCTTACGCGGGGAGGTCTGTTGTTAAAACTCATGTTTCTATGATTTCCATGTTTTTATGTTACCGAAGGCGTGACAGTCAAGATTCCCTCTAACACACGGGTCTTTGTTCCGTACTCATCGGTACATAACACATCATAGAAATATCTTCGAGGGTAATAATTTGCAGTATTTTCTGGAGTCTGATACAGTCGAATCAGACCATTTGCTGCGTCTAGTATTTGTGTATTAAATACGATATCTGCATTTGCAGATTGAGAATATGCCGTATAGGATTTTCTTGCATTACATGTAACAGTATAGTTTACAAGATTAATAGCGGCGCCATTGTAGTCATCTGTCAGAGTAATATCTCTGATAAATGTTGTTCCCTGATCTAGCAATATCTCTAAAAATGCAGGCATGGCGCAATTTTTTCCCTAATTTTACTTCTATTTATGCATCTTTAGTCGGTAACTGTTATACTGAGTACGCCTCCACCACAATTAATCCAGGCGCACCATTGCCACCATGGACTTGCCATGTCTTTCCATCCCACGGATGATTTCCTGTGCCTTTTATTGCACCACCTCCGCCTGCTCCGTAACCTGTCGCATCTTGGCCTTCCTGGAATTTATAATACCATACGCCTGAGTCCATTTGACCTATTAAAGTGCCGGCTGCGTTTCTTACTTCGTAGAAATTTTGAGACTGTCCACCCGTTCTCATGTTCCATGGAGCGGCGGTGTTGCCTGGAAGTCCAACTGTAATGGACGACACCTCTCCGATGCCCCCAGGTGCTATGGACTGAAAGCGAGTATTTGAGTTTCCAAAATTGTCTTGAACTTCTATTGTAAAATTATTTGCTCCTGCGGGGCTGACCGTGGTTGTCGCGTCTGTTTCTTTTTTAATTTTTAATCCATATGCAAGAAAAAGCTTATCATCTGGCGACCAAATAAAATCTGAAGAAAGGTCTGAGCCTGTAGGTGGATTTATTGTCAGTGATGTAATTGGATTTGAAGTTCCAGGCACGTTTGCTGTATGATAAGATCCCGTAAAAGTTATATATAAAACATTATTAGTTGTTCTACCGCTAAGAGCGCCCTGCGCGGTTATGTTTATTTCTCTAGGTGGAATAAATGCATTTGCTCTCCCTCCTCCCGCAGAGGAAGTGCCACTAGTAATCCAATCTGCAATAGGTATTCCAGTATTTTTTGCTGTTCGAATCATAAAGTATAAAAGTTTTGTTGGCGGAATAAATGAATTAATGTATCCAACATTTACTCTGACTACCGACGATTGAGTGACTTGGCTACTAATTTGTGCCAAATGAACAGCAGACACATGACTAGACCCAGGTTGAGGATTTGTTTGCGTAAGTAAAACTACCGCCACATTCGGTCCAGAGTTACCCTCGACGGCCACCCCAAAAGATGAAAAAATATTTGTCGCAAATACCATTGTCAATCGATCTCCCACTTCACAGTCGGAAGGAACTGGAATATCAAAATATCCTTGATTTCCTGGAAATTGATTCACAAAATTTGTTGCAATTCCTTTTGTCACCGAAAGAACATGCGGGGCCGCACCATATGCAACAGGTGTTGTGCTTGTTGACGCGGATGATTCGCTTCCACCATTTGCTGTATAAATTCCAGAAGGTGCACCAAACGAGTACCAAAGATCATTGACAAAATTTGATATCACATTTCCTGTATATACGGCGCCAGTTCCTGGTGTATTTCCAGTTCCTTTTATGTTTGATATCGAAGGGGTTCTATCGGTTGTAATGACTCCTCCATAACCACCTCGTCCAAATGGTGTCGAGCCGCCTTTTCCTCCATATATTGGCCAGATTGATCCAGGTGCATGATACGTAACACGACCTGGAGCATCATTTGAAATAATTCCTTGCCATGGAAGACCAAGAGCGGGAAGATCGGCCGCGACTCCTTGGCTTAGTCCTCTAAACACATCCCAGAAGTTTGGATTTTCTGTGTATGTTCCAGTGTCGTTGATTGCATTGTTCGAGCCTTTGATGTAGCCTTGCCATTGGTCTTCAGGCTTTGCGGTATTTAATGTTCGAGAAAGAGTTGACAGAGGATCCGATCCTCCCGCCATGTCGCTGTATGGACTTGATAGACGAGCATTATTACCAGATGCAGAGGCCCTATCAGATCCTGTACGGAACGCAGTCAAAATATTGTTTGTAGAAGGAGCACCAGGAACGCGAAGAAAGCTGGTATTTGCAATCCAAGAATCACCACCATTTCCAATACCACCACCTCTGGTCGTTCCTCCACCCCCAACAAAAAGGGTTACGGTATCACCAAATGTTTCAGCAGGACCAGACCAATATGCAGTAGATCCTGCCGCACCTGGACCACCAAAAAATGCAGCCGTCGTAAGTCGTTCAGTATGATTGTTTACATTAATAACTCTAGGAAACCAGCGAGTTTCTGAATCATTCCATACGTTTAGTGACGATCCGCCTGCCGCACCACCCGACATGACCATGATGTTGACATATTTTGTATTCTCTGGTTTTGTCCAAGTATATTGTGTTCCTGATGTCTGACCAGAAATTCCTGCAAAGTTTGAAGTTGTGTATACATTTCGCGAAAGTAGCCGACCAAAAGTATTTTTTGTTGGCACAGTACTCAGTCTGACCATAAGAGCATTGACTGCATTTGCAGTAGCGGCCAATGTGGTAGACGTAGAATTGTTTCCGTCAAACAGACGCACAACACCAACTACCGTTGTATTTCCCTCCGAATATGCATTTGATGTAATTGTAATTCCACTATTTCCAGTAGACTGTAGTTGAATGCCTTGACCTGCAACTAGATTTGCGGATACTGTCATTGATCCATTTGCTGAAGTAACTATTATTCCATGACCAGGAACAATAGTACCCGTTTCAAGCTTTTGTGAGAGAGTATTTCCAATTAAAAGTTTTCCAAATTCGTGTGTTGTCTTTCCTGTTCCTCCTCGGTCCTGCTCAACAACATACGAAACCACCGATGCATTTGATGTGACTGCATTTGCAGCAAGCATCGCCCAACGAACGGAATTGGCAGACGCAGGAAGATCGGTAATATTACTTGTAATAGAATCAATAACATTTGCTTGTATTGAAATCGCGCCGCCAAGTGAGACAGTACTCACGTTTGACGCAAGACCGTTTGCGGCAGTTATTGTAAATGTTGTATTCTGTAGATATGAATTATTTGCAGTTCCCGATAAAGACTGAGCATTGATAGAAAAAAGTTGAGATCCGTTTCCGCGAATAGTTCCGTTTGAAACATTTAGCGCAACCTGCACTGGATCAGATAATGTTATTATTACATTTCCGTTTACAACAAAAGAAGTGTCCGTAATTGTATTCAGTCTTGTCGCCAACTGATTAATTGACGTTCTAAGAAAATCCATTGTATTTGAAGTTAAAACGGGTATTTGATTAGACATTTACGTAACTTTCTATCTTGACATATGCAAATCCACCATTTGCTCCTGGAACATCTCTTGTACCACCATTAACAGTATTGCCATCAAATACATTGTATGGTCCTTCTCCTCCAACCCCATATGCAATCCGTCCTTGCATGTTTGCAACATTTGACGAGGACTGTAGTTGCTGACCAACAGGAAGTTGAATTGTTGGAGACGTTGGGCCCGAATGATCATCAATAAATCTACTCGGTGTTCCATATCTATCAGAGGTCTGAAAGTATGCATCTCCGATTGCATACGGATATACAGGAGCAGCACCCTGACCACCTACAACCATTTTTCCTTCGTAATGTGTAGTCGCGTTTGTTCCTGTTCTGAAAACAAGTCCAGGATAGCCATGCATCCCAGAACTTTTCATGATAAGAGTTCCATATGTAGAATTTGCGAACGCGCGTGCAATTCCAGAAAAAGATCGTGAAAGCCCTGTGGTTGTATTTGCGTCTCCAGTAAAGCTTACAATTTTATTGACAGGGCCCGCTTTTCCGCCTTCGAGATGATACAGATATGCGGGAGGTGGATCTCCAGCACCACCTCGAACACCAATGGTCACATTTCCTCCATTTGTTCCAATATTTCCAGGAGATGCTCCACCTATTTCACCTCTTCTTCCAATTTGTCCTATTTTAATTGTAAGAGTATTTGCAGCATTGTCATCACCAAACAGTCTTAAATCTTCGGCAGTGATGATCGCTTGTATTGACGCTCCTGCTCCCCCACCAATTGACGCGATTGCAGGCGGCGCCGTTATTGTTCCTGGAACAACTCCATTGTTTGCGGACGCCGATCCACCGCCTGGCGCGACTGCTGTAATGATTGCAAACGCAAAATCTGTTTCCCAGCCAACGGGCCTTGTCCAAATAAATGTATTGCCGGCTCCGTTTGAACTGTTTGTGTATGTGCGTACGTCTATCAGTCGTCCATATGCATTAATAGCGGATGGATTTTGTAGTGCCGCTCTTGTTGACAGAAAATTGGAAGTTGCATTAACAGCATTTGCTGTCGCACCAAGTGTTGTTGATGTTGAAGTTATTGAATCAATAAGCTGAATAACACCTGCGGTGCTTGTTGTACCGATAGGTGGCGCATTTTGTGTAAAAGATATTGCGCCATTACTTCCAAGATATGTAACAGTTACGTTTTCTCCTTGAATAATATTTGCAGTTAAGGTAATTGAACCTGGTTCGTTTGTTACAACTATGCCTGTATTTGAGCGAATTGTGTTTGCCGTAAGACTATTGTTATTTGTTAACAAAATTTGACCATTACTGTAAGAGGTTATTCCTGTTCCTCCTACATTGGGAGCGAATACTCCGTTTGTTTTTTGAATGACACTAACTGGATCCAATAAGCTTTTGACTGCATTTGCAGATGCGGCAAAAGAAGTACTGGTATCATTTTTTGAGTCAACTATATTACTAGTAACAAGTAATACTGCTTTTCCGCCCAAAATAGTAAAGCCGTTGCTTGAGATTCCTGTGCCAGAATTGATCGTGATTATTGTGTTTTGTAACTGACTGTTTGTAAACTGGCCAGATATTCCAGAAAATGGAATTGAAAATATTCTTGCACCATTTCCAGAAATAATGCCGTTGGCAACATTCAACGATACCAATCCAGTAACGGGAGCCGTAGGATTGACTCGCACTGTTCCTGTTGTAATATAAGCATTGCTTGTAATATAGTTGAGCGCAAGTATACACTGATTTGTTGTCGTGCGAAAAAATTCCAATGAGTTTGAAAGATCGACGTTTACAATGGGCATTTATTTTAATTCCTTGTGTACACTTTAATTATCACCAAACCATTTGCTCCTGACGCGCCAGACACAGGATCTGCGACTCCTCCCGATTCATTGTACGCACCACCGCCGCCACCTCCTCCAAAACCACTTCCGTTGGGCTGCGCGGCTGCCGTTCCTCCGTCGGGTCCAAATGTAATACAGTTTGCTCCACCATTAATTGAAGTATTTACGGAATAGGATACTCCTCCACCTGCACACCATCCTGGAACAGAACCACCCACCGAACCTATTACGTTCCCTCTACTTAGTCTCATAAATGTGCCTGAAGGTTCTCCAGAAATTCGAAGAGTATATTCAGGTTGAGGTTTGTCCGATGCAGGAATTGATGTCGTAGCAAGAGGTGGAGTTAGTAGTGCGTCTTCGTATAGATATCCATATTGTCTTTTTCTTGCAATTGTATTCCATGTGTGAATAATAGGAAGATTTGCTTCCGCGGCAGTAGCGGTAATGGTAAGTCCTCCATTTCCTCCGTTTGCTCTATATGCATGATCGGAATCAGCAGTATTTGCAAAAATGGTATCTCCGCCTTTGTAGCCAACTCTTGCACCTGCTCCAGAACTATTTCCTGCGTATCCAACGGTCACCGTCATTGTCGAATGAACATTTGAATTGGATATCGATGCATATAGCAACGCTCCAGCATATCCTCCCATACCATACGTATACGAAGAAAGATTTCCTGAATTGGCGCCGGCGCCACCACCACCTGCTCCTATCATGATAATATCAATATATTTTGTGTTTGCTGGTTTTGTCCAAGTATAAGTGCCAGGAGTAGAGTAAACGAGAACTTCTGCCAATCTTCCAGATACATCAGGCAACACTGGAGGAAGAGTGGCGTCAATTATTTCGTATGCAGCATTTACTGAATTTGCAGTAGCCGCCTGTGATACGGATGTAGAAGTAAGCGTGTCATTTAGTCGTACAAATCCATTTGCAGATGTGGACGCAACGGGGGTCAATAGACGAACTGTATTTCCATTGATTATTTGTACATTTTGTCCTGCAATCAAATTTGCAGTAAAACTAAGCGAGCCATTTCCATACCATGCAGAAATTCCTGCTCCAGGGCGTATCGTATTTGCTACCAGTCTTCCGTCATTTGCTCCAATCAGCGTTGCGCCGCTCAGACCCGTGTACGAGTTTATTCCTGTTCCGCCATACTCTACTTTTAAAGTTCCGCTCGTTACCAGACTTGCATTCTGAGCGGCCGCATAAATTACCAAATTCGCATTTGATACTGCCGCTGCGGCAACCGCAACGTTTGTCCAAGTATTTGTAAAAGAATTAACTGGTACAAGATTTAATCGGATTGACGATCCTAATGCTACAAATCCTCCACCATTAGTTCCTACGCCCGCAGAAACTGTAATTCCTGTATTTTGAAGCTGAGAATTTCTTATTGTATTGATTGTTACAGATTGTGCAGGAACCGAAAATAGATTGACTCCATTGCCAGCAATCAAACCACTCGTAACATTTAATGATACATGAGACGCATTTGCACCTCTGATGATAAGATTACCTGTAAGAGTAACGCCCGAAGACAATAAACTATTAATGTTGGAAGATACTTGATTTAATACTCTTCTTCCAAAATCAATAGTATCGGTTATTGCAATTGTGCTAATTGGCATTATTGTTGTCTATCTTTTTGGAAATAACGTTTAATACATCAAGTACTTTATCAAATTTTTCTTCGAGCGCCTCAATTCTTTTTTCCATATTCGTTTGCCGGTTCTTTTGTTCCAATAGAACCTTTCTTTTCTGTTCATATTCTATAGCCTCACGACGATCTACCATTACCAACGCCTTTGAACCAATTTGACGCGAATATTTATCCGTGTCCTTTAAGTTTATGAGCGCAGGATCCGATATATCTGTGGCATTAGACATGGTGAAGATTATTTATGACGAACTATAGGGAGCTAGAGCAATTGCACGAAGATCATATACTACAGGAACAACTGTCGTATTGGTTGAACTTAGTACAATTTTAAGAGCAAACTGATTAAATCTGTCATACGTTGCAGATCCAGAAGTGTAAGAAATGGATTCTGTATCCGAACCTGATGCCGATCCTCTAAACTCGTATTCAATGAAATCAGATACGTCATCAGAAAATAGTCGCGACGATGTTTTTTGTGTCATGCGCGTCCATGGTTTACTATCAAACGGATCTGGATCAGAGAAATTTTTAACTTTGTAATACAGGAAGATATCTGTTCCCAGAGGCTTGTATGCCGTAATGTATGCTCGAATGTCTCCGGCATCAAATCCTTCGGCTAGTGTGACCACGCGCGTGATGTAGCGCGCGTCTGCGGGACCACCCTGTGGACTGCTTTCACAAGCAATGATTGCACTCGCGCCAGTTCCAGATCCTCCTGAGAATGTTAGGAAGTTTCTACACGCATATCCAACACCAGGATTGGTAATTATAACAGACTGAATTGCTCCACCAGAGATATTTGATACGGCCGCGGTGGCTCCACTTCCGAGTCCGTCTCCGCCTACCACAGTCACGGTTACGTTTGCTGCGTCTCCGTCCAAATATCCTGTACCACCACTTATAATCGTAATCGAGTCATTCGATAATGGAAGATTATTAATAATATTTTCAGAACCAACAAATAGCATTTTTTCCGTATGAACTATAGGAGAAACATGTTTGTCATTTGTTGTCATCTGTGCACGTAGTCTGAATTGATTATTTGCAGTGATGGTAAATCTATTTACCAGATCGTAACTCTTTTTTGGAATAAATTCATTATATGTTGCTCCAGAGTCGCGAGAGTAGAAATAACGCAGAGAATTATTTGAATACGTCTCTTCGGATGTTCGCACATATAGAGAGTCCACATTAATGGTTCCCGTTGGTGTTTCATTGTAGAAATCGACGGTGGCAGTGCTTGACGTGTCAAATACAGCCTTTCTTAGCACAAACATGAGGTCTTCTTCTTGAACGGGAGTCCAAGTCGAACTATTTTGTGATTTAAAGAAAGAGCCAAGATAAGGTTGAGTAGACACAACTCTATTGGAACCAATAATTTGTTTTCCTAGTTCAGATACGTATACGTTATACTCTAGCGAATCTGAAAGAAGAACCATTGCATATTCTTTGCCAGGCTCCAAGTATAGAGGCGCAGGAAATCGGAATGTTGTTGCCGTAGTCGGATCTGTCACACTAGGCACAGCAGATGTTTTAATGTTTTCTGGATATACGGTAACTGTTCCTCCTTTTAGAATTTCTGAAGAATGAGGGAATCCATTAACAACAGGTCGAATCTGCATTGTAACTGGAAGTATTGAATCTTTTGATTCAAAAAATACATCAACAGATGTAATGAACACTCCTGAAGTATAAAGCGCCTCGTCTACATAGAAAGTCTGGGCAACCGGATCCAATCTTGTAATTGGCGGAATTACAATAGGCTGGATTGGTGCGGGTGGTGGCGGCGCAGGTTGAGGTGGTCGCTGAATAACAATGTCACGACGAACTTCTGTCGTTCCTAGACCTAGCCATCTAAAATCGCCACGGGAAGTTGCGTTTGGAATAGAATTGTCTTCTCTATCAATGACTCTGAATATTCTTTCGCCTGTTCTAAAGCGAAGAGTATCACTGTTTGGTATGATAAAAGTTCCCGCAACAGAACCATTTCTTTCTATAAAAGTATTTCCGATAGAGTATCTACTGTTTGTGGACAAAGCAGTGATCCAGTTGGTCTGTACATTCGCTGTACGAGAAGCACCATTGTATGAAGTAATAAGTCCAGACTGACCTGCTCCACTTCCTCCACAAATATAAATGGTATTTCCCACATAGTAGTTTGTTGTCGATGATGCATCTACTGCAAGCGTGATAGAGTTTGCTCCTACTGCGGTTGCAGTACCACTTTTATGCTCGTATGATGCGATTGGTGCTGAATTTCCCGATATCGATCCTGTGATTGTCGCACCTGGAACAAATACACCTTGTATATTTGAAATAAAGAGGTCTGTGTTCCCTGTCGTTGGATTAACCGCAGAATGTAGTAGTGTTGCACTATTTCCTGTTCCGCTTGTAATCTGATCCGATCTTCCGAGAACAGAATTGAAATTTACAGTTCCTGCTACTGTTATAACTGATGGCTTTTGGACATAATTCGTAATATTCGTATCGTCAAAGAAAAAATATGAGCGCCTTTGTGGGCGAAAAGAATGGCCCACAAAAGCCACATCGATTGATCTCAAGAAAGGATTCGTAGAAATATCAACAACAACTGTTTGTGTAGTAGAGCCATCGCCCTGAGGTTGAACGGTTGTCGTTACCGTTGGTGGCTGTACAATAGGTCTGTCCTGAATGTTTGTGGTAGAGATTCTAGGATCACCCACAATCTGTCCAGTTCTAGGAATAGGTATTCGCCTTACTCCTCTTCCAGATTCGGTTCTTACCCATTGGAAATCTGTCATTGTCATTTTATTTTATGTCCTTTTAAAATGCATTAAAGTTTCGTGAGTCGGTAGCTTCGACACCAAACCATCCTATCTCCCACCAATTTGTTCTACCTCCAAAAGGATCTTGGCCTGTGATAGGATTGTTTTGACTAGGTGGAACAGAAATTAAGTTATCGTTCTGTCCCGAAGGATTGATGACAACTGCTGGAGCCGTAACTGTATCAATCCAGATATCATTGTCTGGCCACATGGATATAGTTCCCGCATACGTGGCAAACATGTATGGCTGTAGGTTTACGGTCTTGGTGGCAAAACTCTGAGTTACAAATGTCTCTTCGGTATAATTCATCAGAGCCGCTTGAGATGCGATTGACGCACCAGAATTTGCCGCGTAGACCAGTTTTGAAGGTTTGGCAAGATTACGAGCAGTCATTCCTCCCGTTACAATATCCATGGAGCAGTCGTAGTCTGGATTTGTAACATCGCCAATTGAGTGTCCTGTAAACGAATCTACAATAACTCCGTACTTGGCGCGCGCTAGTCCTAGATCATCAGTAATTGCAATATCGGTTGCATTTTTTTCCAAGAGAGAAAGTGTCGTATAATATTCCAGATTTGAAATTCTAGCTTCTAGTGAACCGATATCTCGCATCGTGTATCTTTTGTTTTCGACATATGTGATCGAAACGTTCGCAGGATATAAAGTATACGGAGGAGAATAAAGCTTGTACAAGACCATGGAGTCTGTAATGTCTCCAGGCTCTTGTGGATTGACAGAAGAAACGCCTTGAATTAATTTAAATTTTCTGTCTTTTGTCAGAACAAGTTTATCTTTTCTTCCAAGATAGTAGGCATACTCAGGCAGTGTAACACTATCTGTCGGAATTGACAACCGAAGTCCTTGATATGTATAGTTTGGAAAAGTATTTTGTGCGTTCTGAACTCGCGGACGGAAGTCAATACAGTCGCGAAGATTTACTTCTGTTCCATCTCCCAATTTGTATGAGGGAATTTCGGCATATGCAACATTTGCAGAAATATACGAGTCAACGCTAAAATAGCCAACACTGGGAGTTGTTGTCAGATGATCAAACCAATCAGCACACACGATTAGATTGCCTGTGGGCGGAGTAGTCGAGGATTTTAGCGAAATGCTTGCATGTGCATAGTGAGTGTCTCTTTGACCAGTGTCAAAATTAAATTTCGAGGTTATATCTGTAAGTCCTGTTATGGATGCACCCGCACTAGGCACCGCGGCGCCGGCCAAATCATATATTTTCCTAATTGCGATAACATCGGAAATATGTAGTGACTGTTGTACTCCAGGAGTTTTAAATGGAGACCGAATTAAGATTTGTCCAGAGTTGAGATATACTGTTGTGTTTGAAGATGAAGTAAATCCTGTTGTTGGTTCTGTATACGATCTAATAAAAGAGCCGTTCGATGCGCCTCCAACAAAGTGTGTTGTATTTGCAGAATATTTTTGTTTTGACTTTGCGGCACCTTCAGAATCACCAACTATTCTTACCGCAGCGATAACAGTCGCCGTAAAGCTTTCACTGATGCCAGTAGATAATGTAGCCTGAGAAGTAGTAGTAACATCAATACTATTTAAAATTACAATATTGCCTTTGGATCTTCCAGACGTGGAAGGATTATCAACCACCACTAAAAAGTTATTTAATGCGGAGGTAGAGGTTCCTGTTATTGTTCCAACAGACGCTGCAAAATTTTCATTGGTCGGAGAAGGAAGTGTAATTGTTGCCGATCCTGCACTAAAATTTACTGAAGTAAATACTTTTCTATATGTGTATTTTGGAAATTTATTAGGAATGGACATTGACCCTTCCTTGACAAACTGCTGAGGAAGAGGAAAAATAAGTGATGGATCAGTAACTTCCTGAAAATATGTTGCACCTGCAATTTTGTTTGAATCGGAAACATTGTATTTCGTCCAAGTATTACTTGCGCCTGTATTGCCTGTTGCGGGATCAACTATCACAATCGAGTCAATATCTTTTGGATCGAATTCGATGGATACTGTAGTCTGGGTGTTTGGTGTTGCAATTGCGGTAACAAAAGGAGTCGTAGTAAATACTGTTTTGAGTCCGTTGGCGGCAACATTATAACTTTGAATTATGCTCTGCTGAGGTGATCCAGGTCCACTAGACAGTCGAATTGTCGCCCCCGCATATGCGTCGGACACGCTAGAAAATACGTTTGCTCCACTGGGATCGTATAGTGTAATCTGATTTGCGGACACAAAAGATTGAATATTTGAAGAAAGATTTGAAAATTGAGTATCAAAAAGATACATTTTGTAGACATGCGTGGCCTGATTTGCGGTATTTGCCGCAGAGTCGTATGTCAACATTCGAACTCTGCTGGTTCCAATTTTTGTCGACCGATAATGTGCCCCAGTGGGAGTAGTAGAAGGAGACGCGACATTTGAAACTTGTTGGTGTGGAACACAATGTAGATCAACAATCTGAGCCGTTGAGTGATCAATGAATCCTCTGGCATCCTTCACGAATAAAAAGTTTCCAAAAGTAGTGTTAAGATTGTAGTTTACTACATTTGATGTTGATCTGGCGCGAGGTATTTCGATTGGAGTCTGAGCAATTGTTTCGAATTCGTATCCAAAAACATAAGCTTTTCCAGGATCGAGTGTTGCCGTGTACGTGAGAGGATTTCCTGTTGTAGAATCAGAAACTGAAATTCTAAAAGGACGAACTGTGTATGATCCAGACTCATCGAAGGTTCTTCTTGCAAAAGTATCCTCAAGAACGGAATATTCTGGATATATTACTTTTTTCTTCACGTCTCCGTTTTCGATTCTAAGAAGTTCTGAAAATTTTGAATCGTCAATAGATGTAAGAGATCGTCTTGAAAGAGTTAAAATAATCTGATATCTGGACGCACCTGGTGCTTGATAGTTTGAGGATTCTAGTGCGGGATCCAGAAGCGAAGTGTCCGAAGTTTCGGTAATAATCGCATCACTTACTTCCATTCCCACTCGCGCATTTGCCATCCTTGAGTATTTGTCCACAACCAATCTCTGCCCAGGAGACTTTACAAAATATCCATTAAAGAAAAATACGCCGTCATTGATAAATGCAACCGTGGCGTTTGAGAAAGGGGTCGAAGACGCAATTGTGGCAAAATTGGTTGTATTTGGAACCATAATGGTCTCACCTGCACTAAATTCATTGCCGGTGAGATATTTTACAGTTATGCTGGCAGGCTCGACTGAAGTAGAAGAAGAACCTCCAATTACAACGGCCTGAACGCTTGTGTTTGTTGATCCGTATGCTACTGTTTTTCCGACAAATGAAGATACGTTAATATCACTGCCGGCAAACTGAGGCTGTAGATTAATGGTGCGAGCGTAGTCCAGAGAAATTTGTCCTCCAGAAACAATCGATCCGTTTTCATAGATCGACCTTCCAAATCTTTCCACCTGGTTTTGGGCAATTGTTTGCATCTGAGTAAGTTCGCGAGCCTGGACTGCATAGCCAGGGCGAAACAATATACGATGATAATAATTGTCTTCATTATAATCATCGTAGTAGGGTGATCCTACAGAACCAACAGGAACTACATTCGTTTCTGCAATATTTGCCGTTTGATATTGAGTCATTTTTTCTAATACTCTCTTTTATTAGTTGTAGTTATCCGTCTTTTTTGTTGATCTAGAATAACTGACAGGATATTACAATTTTAATATCTTCCGTCTGATTTTCACTTCTAACTATTGGTGTTATATTGTCTCTATATATGATAGACCCCGTGTAATAGGCGAGATCGGGATTTTCGATTGATGTAACAAACCGTTTTGTCACGGACTCTTCGCCTGTTATTTCTCCTGCTGCCGGTATGCCTTCTGGATTAATAAGTCTTATAACATTATTGCCAAATGACGCAACCTCTCCGATAAAGGTGGCGGTAGGAAGAGTTGTTCCTTGGAAAACCGTTTCGTCTTGAGCAAAATTTCCGCCACCAGCAGCTACGGTAAGATCGGTTGTCTGAGAAAATGCCGATCCCGAATACACATTTGTACTAGCAAAAGAAAATGGATTAACCAAGAGTGCGTACGAGCGATAATCGTTAGTATTTACAAGTTTTCCATCTTCTCCTCCCCGCAGACGAGCATTAATCATCACATAAAAACCTCCAAGTTCAGACTCTGGATTTGCGCCATGTCCTCCCTGTGGTTCTATTTCGGCCTTTGCTTCTGCACCAAACCCACCTCCGCCAGAAAGAGTTACGCTAGCATAGGAGTAGCCAAATCCGTACGAAGTCAGCACGACCGAATCTATTCCTGTTGTTGATGTATTCACGGTAGCAATGGCGGTCGCGTTTCTTCCATCTCCCGTAATTGTTACCGTTGGAGGATTGTTGGCAGTATAACCGCTACCAGGATTTGTTACGGTACAGACATGTATCGCCCCAGGAACTGCCGCTTGTTGAACTCTCCATTGTAGCGAACCGTCGTTTCCTTCTAGTGTACGCACTGGAATCCAATCTGGCGTAAGAAACTTTACAATATCTTTAGAGGACAGTGTATACATGTATTTCCAGATATAACCATCGGCCGTGGAATATATTGTTGCTGGGTTTGTTGATATGGGTTTAACGGTGCTATTGGCACCATTATTGTTGTACAAGCATTTATACACGTTGTAGTCATCTGTCATGACATACGGCAAGCTAGATACGATTGACGATGAACTGATGTTACCTGGCATCACTCGCGCGGCCGAAGAAGAATAAGCAGGAACAAGGGTATCAAATTCCCAATTTTTTCGTGGAATAACAAGAGAAATATCGGATCTTAAAATCTTTTTTCCGCCTATCATGTTTCTCCAAAAATTATTAACAGCCTCGACGGAAGAATTTGCCGTGGGAGGATTTGAGTCATCGGGAAAAGGTTCAACCCGTGATATTGCGAGATATACGTTTGCTCTGTCGCCAATTACATCTTTAAATTGACGAGCAATAATAACACCCATATCTTGCGTAAACGTTGAAGTATTTGCCATATAATTTTATCCTTCTAATAATCCTCTCCTGGTCCTGGTTGCAATCCTTTTGGAACATATGGATTGACAGCCACAGGTTCCTGTACTGTTTCTCCATCTACAAACTGAAGTGCTTGTCCTGTTGAATGATAGCTTCCTGCAAATCCACTGAAGCCTGAGTTTAGATTGGCAAGATTTGCTGATGGAGGAACTGGATCAAATTGACCCGCGCGCCCTGGCCCTGTTGTTCCTTTAAAGAAATAACGAGGTTCGATTTGAATCATTGTATTTGTGGTTACATTTATTCCAATGTTTGCGAGGTTTGCTCCGCTTCCTCCATACAAAGGTCCCAATCCGAGAACATTCGATGACAGTGTGTTTGAGACCAAGAACGCATCTACGTGAGCATACACCTGCGGAGCGATTGACACTATTTGCGGGTTTGCATTAATCGTGTAGTTAGGCTGCCAGAAAAAGTCACCAATGTAACCTTTGAATTTTAGTCCGCCGCGTGACGCATCGGTGGTCAAAGTTCTGAGGGCTGTATTTATGGTCGGATAATTTAGGAATGTATTGCCCCCAAAAGATGAATGTGCAATTCCAATCAGATTTGCAGACTGTCCTGAGGGCCACGCTCCTCCGGTTGATACAATAATCTGAGAGTACACATTGTTCAGGAATATTCCCTGATTATGAGGAATTTCGTGATATACGCCATTTGAACACAGATTTGCAGAGACAAGCACATGATACCAATTGTTTGCAACAATTGGATTTTTTCTGTAGTCTGTTCTGAACTCGGCCTGTGTTACTCCAGTATTTACATTTTTAAATCTAAAGCCAACAAACAATTCTTCGGGCGCGGTATTTGAGTACACATATTTTGGAAGTTCGCTAGGTGCAAAAGTTGGAACATGAATTGACGCAGAAGTATTGCCAGGTTCGATCTGGAATCCTCCAATTATAATTCCGTCATTTGCAGACTCCGAAGAAGAGTATGCGTAAGTCTGAGTTATATCGGTTGGATGTGTATTGGACAGTTTGAAAACATCGAATGTTGTTGACGCTGTTGTAAGTGCTGGATTTGTAAAGAATACATATCGATACACACCATTTCCAATATTTGCAACATTAGAGTACGCATATCCAGAAACAATATTAGAAGTTGTCTGATAGACATGTCCGTTGACAGTGTTACAATAAAATATTGTTCCCACCTGAGGTGTTACGGCATTTGATATTCTTACGGCAATTTTGTCATTATTTGCAGACGTTCCGCTCTTGGCATAGAAAGAATAAATTACCTGTTTATTTCCTGTATCATATAGTGTGTTCGCTGCCGAAGGGAAGGGGGCAACTCCACCAAAAGCATGTCTTATGATATACTGTCCTGTTACGCCCGTATTTGATCGAATTCTATCAAGAGGAAGACTATATGCACTTCCATTTGCATCAGGAATAGAAATGCGTAGTACATTTTTATCTACACTTATATTTGTACGTGTCCAAGTGTTGGCGCCAGTTACTTCCAGATTTGAAGACCATGGAATAAAATTCACACCAGCTGGATCTTTTGCTCTTCCAATAAAGACCTTGTGTGCGGCATTATAAGAAGGTGGAGGTCCTGCAATTTCAAAAATTGTCATTTCTGGGCCGCCAACATTAATAAGTGCTGGGGCATCAGAATCCAATTTGAACCAGAAAGAACCAAGCGCCGCGTGTGTGTTCGCAATACCGGTCACGCCATTTGAAATGCTATCGGAAGACCAGACATAAGAATTTCCAGGGAAGTATATCGCATTACTTTCTGGTGACAAATCTTGTGAACGAATACTATCATATCCAAAAGATCCAGTTATTGCGTTGGAATTCAGGTATTGATTTTTTCCCGAACTATCTTCAATTACCAGATACTCTCCGAACACTTTAAGTCCAGAAGGATGCACTAGATTTAGAACAGACTGAATCCATGAAGTAAATGATGTTTTGGCTGCGCGAAGAACATATGAGTAGTTCTGATAATAATCTCTATCTTGTAAGAAGTTAAACGATGAAGGAAAACCATCTTGATTTAAGAAATATCCAGGATATGTAAATATTCCCTGAATCACGGCTACGAGAGCGGTCGCGTTTCCGTCTCCTCGTCCCGACAAGTCTGCGGTAGGTGCAGTCAGATATCCTGAACCTCCTGATACCACAGATATTGAGGTAACTGTTCCAATTGTTCCCGTGTTTGGGCTAAACAGTGCACCTGTGCCCAACGTAGACTCTACGGTAATGTCCGCTCCGACACCGCCCGAAGAAATTACAGATACCGAAGGAAGAAATCCATTTTCGTATCCTGTACCTCCAAGCACTCCATTGGCGTCTCCTTCGGGAATATATTGTACCTTTGTTATTTCTCCAGTGGTCGTATTAACCGATGCAACGTTTCCATTTGCACCATGTCCCCAGCCATTGAAGGGATTGGTAAAAACAAGTCTATCACCTACAGAATACCCTGTGCCGCCACTATTTATTCTTAGAGATCCAAGTATTCCTAAAGAAGTAATTTGTGAATTTGATGCAACAGAGATTGTGGGAAGAGAAGTATAATTTACACCCTCTCCAGTAACTGTTACAATTGATGCTGGTCCTGTGTTCGTATATCGAAATACAGATCCTAAAGAGTTAATTGAATTTTGTGCAAGATTTGATGTCGTTACTGTCCATATATTTCCTGATGCATTCCAGGTTGAATTTGCGATAAAGAATAGAGAATTTGAATGTGCAACAATATTATATGAGTTGGGGTGTCGCGAAGAATCGTCAAGTACTACCGAAATGTTGGCGTTGGCGCCGCTTCCTCCGCCACCAGTAAAAACAAGAAAATCGGCAGTTGTGTAGCCCGAACCGCCTGATGCCACCTGAATTGTTTCAATATTACCTCTCGTAACTTCCGAAACAACCGCAATTGCTCCTGAACCTCCGCCACCAGTAAGAACTACAGGATCGCCTACCAGGTAACCTTTTCCTCCTTCGACCACGGACACCGATGATACGAATCCAGAGAAAATGTTTGCTCTCAAGTCAACGATATGACCAGTTGAATTTACTGTATTTGATTGAACAGTTTCTCCACCAATGAATGTATTTGAAATAGAAGAAAGGAATATTTCATTGACTTGTGTGCCGAGTTCAAAGAATTGCTCTACTCTGTCTACGATTGCAGTAGAGTTTGATGTGAGGCCTTTTATTTTTTTGTTTGTGAATAGAGAAAATGTTTCCAGTGAAGAATCCGCTATGGCGTTTAAGGTTGTATTTGAGACACGAATTGAGCGTTGAATAAACCATTTTCCATCGGACGCCTTAAAAACGTTTGTCTTTGGATAATACAAAGACGTATCGTCACCAGAATCTCCTCCAGTTAAAAGACGTATAAGAAATCTATATGATTTTTCGGTGCCTCGCGCACGATAAAAATCTTTAATCTTGGGTAGAATTCTGTCAAAGTCTACAACATTTCCCGTAGAAGTAAATGAACTGTTTGCTCCTGTCGGAAGAAGTTGCAAAAATTCAGAGTACAACTGATTTTTAAAATCTAAAAGAGTAGACTCTAGCGTTCGGAACGTCGATAGCTTTTTTAGTTTTTCTATTGCTCGTCCTTTTCCTGACGCGCCTGTGTCCTGAAGTCCAGGAACTTGTTGTTCCAGGTACTCATAGTATGCTTCAAGAAATGCAACAAATAAAGGATTATCATCGCGCACAAATGCTGGCAATTGCGAATTTACCAGTACCGAGATTGCAGTATTTGTGTTTGCGACCGACATTTTTAAACTTTATACTCCAGGAGAACTCGATTTGGAAACAAGAGGATCGACTTCTACCGCGACTTCAATTGCCGTCAAATCGTTCTCGTCAATCGTAATTATGCGATTTTTAACAGGAAATAGAGTTTCGTCCACTGGCTTTATTGATATTGCAAAAGAACTTGGTTCTAGACCATAAAAAGGAGTTTCTCCAGCTCCAGTAGCAAGAAGATCGATAAGAACAATTCGACCCGCATCATAGTCTATTGTTCCTGCGTTTTCTGAGATAATGACTTTTTCACCGTTCTCGGATCGAATAAAGTATGACCGAAGTGTTCCATATCTTCCAAGCAAACCAACTCGCGTCGTGGCTCCTGTGCCTGTTGGATCGGTAATTGTTACAAATGCAACAGAATAGCCAGATCCTCTTTCGTCAATGGAAATCGAGTTAATTTTTCCATTTACAACCAATGCTGACGCTTTAGCACCAGAACCGTCGCCTGTTATTGTGACCGTCGGCGAGTCTGAATAATTTGATCCAGGAGAAATTACAGAAATAAAATCAACTCCTGTTGCTGAGTCAAGAACCTCTTCAAAGAAAGCTTCTCTCTGAACATCGGAAGAGTCCAGAACCAAAACTGACGGATATGATACAAGCTTTTCTTGCAGACCACCTCGGCGCAAAGTAGTATTGAAATCGATGATATAGTTTTGTTTTACACCATTAACAATCCTAACTCTTTTTTGAATGTATATTTCCAAATCGTTGGAAGTTATAGACGGATCTGCTTTATCAATAAGAGAGTTTAATTTTGATCCTCTAAAGACCGAGTTAAACGTATTTAAGTTTTCTTCTCCGTACTGAGTAACAACTGCTTTTACTGCATCCTGGATCTGAGAAACCGATCTGGTTGTCTTACGAGGATCATAATATACAGTAATCTTTGGTTGTAGATATAAAAATTCAGGGTCAATAATTTCAGGAGTTACAGTTACTACTGATCTGGTTTTGATGATATCATTGACGATTGCCTGTTTTTCTGGAGTTGTAAACTCATATCCATCAACGGGCTTCAGCGAAATAAATACTTTTCCATACTGAGGCGGATCAAATTCCTCGCCTCCCCAGATTGAAAGAGATTGAATATTTGGATAATCTCTCTTTAGCAGAAGCGCATAGTCGTTCTTTGTAACAGCTCTATTTTGTGTTGTATAGTATATTGGCGCTCTAAACTTAATATCTTCTATTGTCTCTTTCTCGGCCCCTCCAGAGGCAACTTGTGTTGTTGTGACCGAAACATTTGAAAATCCTCCTATCGTTCCAGTAGACGTAAACAACGCCGCCTTGTTTGCTCTGGATCCATTTGTGTCCAAATAGGAAATATAAACAATGTTTCCGTTCTGAAGTGATTTGCCAAACGTTCCGTCGCCAAAGTAAATAGTGTATTTCGATGCTTCCGATTCTTCAAGAAAATACATTGCCGACTCGGACGTGAGATCCGTCAAATCGGATGCGAGCGTAAATGTCTCCGTACGAGTATCCGAAACAGACTGTTGAACGACTACTTCTATTGTGCTGGTATCTACCGTTGGAGTTGGAATTACATATCGAGACTTTGGATTGGTTGCCGCATCATGTGTAAATGTAAGTACGACTGGTTCGCCTTCGCGTAGTTCTACGTTGGTAAAAATAAAAGAATCGCCTGTTTTTGCCGCAGTGTAGTTGTCCAGAGTTACAAAGTTGTAATTTGTTGCACCATCTACGGCTTCGCTGACAAATCGATCTGTTAATTTGTTTATTGTAACAGATGACGTAAGATCACCCGAAGGTGGTGTAACGACAACGCTGACTCTCGCTGTGGCGGATGTCATCGAACGAGGAATGTATCCAAGAAGTTTTGCGTGAGACAGAACGGAATTTCGAATTTGAGCCGTATTCAAAAACATTTCATTTGCTACCATGTTTACATAGTAACCCATGTAGTGTGTATTGTACGCAAGAACATCCAGCAAAATATTCATCGCCGAGCCTTCGAAGTCGTAATCGACAAATTCGGACTGAGTTTTCAAAAAGGTCTTCAGATTGTTTTTGATCGAGTCGAAGTCTAACTCGGTAACTCTAAGAAGAGAACTGTTATTTGACGAGGTGTCTGCCATTTATTTTATGTCCTTGTCGTGAGCGAAAGTAGCTGGAATGTCGCATCCAAGAGCGTTGGGTCCGAAGACGAAACAATGTAAAACGTGATTGTTACCACATACATGTTATTGTCGATATCCGCGCTGACAATAACTTCTGAAATTGATATTCTTGGTTCGAAATTCTGAATGGTTCGAAAGATAGAATCTCGAATTATGCTTGCGGTAAGCGGAGTTGCAGGTTCAAATAAAAGCTTTCTTACATCACATCCAACGTAAGGCTTAAAAGGTTTTTCGTAGAAGTTAAGTTGAACAAGATTTTTAAGAGATTGAATAATCGAGGCTTCGTTAATCTTCTTCACAACATCTTTTTTGGTTGGATGTTTTCGGAAAGAAATGTCCAGATCAGATGCCGTTTGAGTCGCTTTGTTTGACGTAAGCAGCAAGTCACCGCCATTGTTTGTCGTAATGGGCGAAAAGGCTGGAGTACTGGCTCTGGTAGTAACTGTGGGCATTCATTTTTTCCTAATATTATGCACTATTTATCTTTATATTTTTAGAATTCCGAAAACATTTTTGACGATCCCGTATCATTAAGAGAGTCGCATACTGTGTTTATTGAATCACCAATTCGTGCTACTGCTTTTCCTTCCACAAACAGCTTTGAACTTCCTGTTTCTTGAGTGCCTGTATGACAAGATGATCCAGCGCAGTGTTGTTTCCAGCCATCTCCAACTCGGACAACTCCTTTTCCCTGAACGAAAAACTTTTGTGAGCAGGTTTCATTTTGTCGCGGAGGAAAAGCTCCGTGGCCTGTGCAATACGATTCATCTATGACAACTGCTGGCGGCATATTTTATCCGTTACTTACTTGTAATCATATTTGTTTGCTGACCAATTTTGATTTCCGGCCGAAGACCAGTTCTGATCGCCAGAAGAACTCCAAGTCTGCTTCGCTCCAGATCCATGTATAAAATCTTTTCCATTGTCAACAAAAATGTTCTGCTTTACTTTTTGCACAAAATCTTTGTTTCCTTCAATTATAAAGTTTTCATTAACAACCATCTTCAGGTTTTTCTTGAATTCCATAACGGCATCGCCCTCGACCACACTCCGCAGGTTTTTCTTGACGTAGAAGTTGGCATCTCCGTTGACTGTAATATTGCATACTCCAGAAATTGTTACATTTTGGTCTTTGGCAACAATATGAAAACCGTTTCCGAAAATATGAGAGACTCTAGATCCGTCAGGCTGCATTTCATCATACGTTCCAGTTCTGTGGCGAGTATGAATTCTTTCTGCACCAGGAGTATCGTCTATTTCTACAACATGCCCAGATTCGGTCTGAGTTACTGTATTATAAGGATATTGAGCATTGTATGGAGATGCTGGTTCTTCCCATGTAGGAGTGCTTTTCGGTTCAATGATAGACGCCAATTTAAGGTCAACAAGAGAAGATACCATGTCGGTATTCAGATTTGCTTCTCCAAAGACGGATTTGGCTTCTTCGAGAATATCATTGCCCGCATCTCCCAACAAAGATGTCAGTGAATCTGTTCCGCTTATTTCTCCGGAGATCGTTTTTGAGAGATTGCTAAGAGTGCCTTCGACTCCCTTTTTTAAATCACCAATTGCGCCTTCTACGGCGGTACCGGCAACACTTTCTAACTCGCCCACCAGATTTTCCAGTTGGCCTTCTATTTTGTCTGTTATTTCCTGTACAGAAGAAAGAGCATCAGAAAGCTTGGATGTTATTCCTTCCAGCTCCCCTGTTACTTCAGAGATAATATCATCGACGGCACCTTGAATGTCTCCAACAAAACCATCGATTGCACCAGTTATTTCAGAAAAATTGGGAATGTCAAGGGATTCAGAAAGAGAAGACAAAGTGGGAAGAGTAAATGATTTTGCTATTTTTTCTACATCGGGTATAAAAGCAGTTGCGGTCGTCACCGACACCTTTGTCAGGTCTTTAAATTGCAAATACGAATCTGTTCCAGATATAAACTCGTTTAGCGCAAGACCTGGAGTCATGGGCTGATTTACTTTTGCAGGATAAGTCGTAGGAGATTTTCCAGGCGGTTTTGGTCGAGAACTTAAATCTGTACCTGGATCTGAAAACCCTTTGCTCGAAGGAACTTTTGTTGAAGGAACACCATTCATGATTCCTGTCATGATGGGAATCTGCGCTTCTTTTCCATCCATAAAAAATCCCACGACTGTTGTTCCTTCTTTCGGAGGAACAATATTTCCGTGTGTGCCGTTGATAGGCTGAACCGCCTGTGCCCACGGAAGGCTTTCTGTTGGCATTGCAGCCTTGTCGGCAGTATGCCAGGCGTGTATTCGTACTTGAGCGCGGCCTAACCCAAGAGGATCTTTTCTGCTTTCTACAACTCCGACCCACCAGACGTATCCGTCCAAACCCATGTGAAGAGTTGATGGAGGCGCCTGTAATGTTTTGGACGTTGAACTAATTCCACCAGAAGATAAAATCATCAGAATAAATCTCCAAATCCTGTTGTTGAAGGTGTCGTGGTGTACATTGAGTCATCCTTGACCACTGTTAATTGTGTAAAAAACGTACCGTCGGCATTTAGCGTGTGCGTAAGTGTTGTGATTATGTATCTTCCGTATCCACCTTCGTCTTCCTGTGACTCACCCTGAATTTCGGGGGATCTAATTCGAATTTTTATGATTTTTCCACACTGTAGGTCTGTGTTTCCTGGCACCAAAAGTTTTATTCGATTGTCTACAAAGTTTTGAAAAAAGCTGTTGCGTGCGAGATCAGTCTTTTCTAGAGGAATTGGAAGAATTCCAGGTTGTTTTTCTTTTACGTAACCTGTTTTTGTTTGATCCAATGCTGTTGCAACAAATCGAGAGTGCGAGTCTCTTGTCTTGTTGGGCAAGTCACCTTTTCGATTTTTGATGTTTGCCAGCTTGGAAAAATAGTTTGCTTCTCTTCCTTCGATTCCCGCGTGCTTGTCAAACCATTCTTGAAGATCAAAGAATATTTCCTTGACGACCAATGTCACTGGGTCAAATGTAAGCAAACTCGATGCAAATTTTCCTGCTTGTGTTGCAAGAAGGGAATCATGATGCTTTTTCGATTCATATGACACAATCTGCGTGGGTACTATGACATTTGAGTCAAGTTTTGCCTGATTAAAATTATACTCAGCCAATTCGGGCGCCTTGAACAAAGACTCGATTGAACGAAACTTAAATCCTTCACGAAGCGTCTCATAAAAAACATAAGAAGGATGATCAGACTTTGTTAGCGCATGTCGAGTAACTTTTTGTACTGCTTCAAGAGGGCGCATGTATGGACATACAAACTTGATCTGTCCGTATGTGTCTTCTATTTCCAATCGGTCAGATGGAATTTTGAGATAGGCCGTTGCAATGTTCTCTATTATTTCCGAAACTTTTTTTCTTTCGTAAGTTTTGACAATAAAGTATTCGGATGCTAAAAAGAGTTCTTCGGAGCAAAACAGTATCTGATACGACTGTGCGGAATTTGATACTCGCTTTCGATTCCGAATGTCGTAAATTCGAAAGGTCTTTGTGACTAGCGTTTCTTGTCCCAGCCGACTAAATGCAAAAGACAAATAATCAAATCCTCTTATTCCCACTCTGTCAATCAAGTTAATTCCATCCAATACAAAGCATTCACCATACGTCACAGGCAAAAGAAGTGCCTCGTTTAGGTTAAAACTTTCAATCATATACGAAATATCTTCAGTTACTCCCAGAGATGTGGTAAGGGTGACCGCCCTTAGGTCCATCGTAATGGCGGCATTTCTGTTTGCTTCAGGTTTGCTATTTTCTGATGATGTCATTATTTTCTGAGTCGTGTGATAGGGCTAGAAGCAGTCAGGACAGTATCCGTAACTTTTGGAAGAGATATCATTAGCTGCTTGAATTGGTTTTTAATTGCTCCAATGTAGTCTTTTCGTAGAACTTTTATTGTTCTCTTTTTTTCATTTTCTGACAATTCATAGTCCCATGCATATACAACCTTGCGTGTTATTGTTTCCGTAACAGTAGTACCATTTACTAGATTGAAGGTGTTGTTTTGCGTATCTGGAAGAGAATTATATGCTTCGAGATCAATGATTACCGTAGATGTTGTTGTTACTTGGGAACCAGAGTCGTATCGCTCGATTATCTTTTCATAATGATGAACTTGAGTTTGTGCAGTCGCAATTGAACCGTACTTATTTTGAACATACTTTATAAATTTGTTGTAATCCAGTGGCCAATCGTAGAATGGGTCTACAATGTCGTTCATGTACAGAATTACCCAATGTAGTTCTGGATCTCCGTAATACTTGTCGGCAAGCATTTCGGGAGTATCTCCGTCCTGAACATTGTAGTCATAGTATGATGCCGTGGTTGCTTTTACAGTGTCTAGAATTTTTGCACGTACGAACACATTTGTCGCAACTTGATACGAGCCGTCGCGTGTTCCAAAAATATCATATACGATCAGAGGATGTGTATCCAAGAATTTTCCCATGAATTTTTAAAATCCTCCTTGTGCAATTCTTTGCTTGGTAATAATTTCGACTTCCTTAAACTCAAGTGCCAGTCGGACTGACATAGGAGAACCATCTTCAAAAAAAGTAGATTGTCCAGAAGGAGCAAAGTCAGTTATGATACTTGTCAGCACGCATGTGGATATTCGAGGAAGTGTTTTCATTTGTCTCTGATCAAAGTAAAATTCAATATCGAATTCATCAGGAGGAATTAAATATCTTCCTGGTCCTGCATTGGGTCCACCATCAAACGATGGAGCGGCCGCCTTTCTGAATGCCGTAATAATTTGTTGAATTGCTTCATTTTCCGCACGACTTCTTGCCGCCAAGACAAACTCAAACTGAAAGGTACGAAGAGGGGTTTCTTGATATATCACTTCAATCTGAGGATTGAGTGCTTTTCCTTGAAATCCGTATAAAAGAGCAGCCCGATCTTGGTCATCCAACGCCACGCGGCTGACTGCTTCTGTAGCCGCTGTTCCTACGCCAGAGATATCTCCTTTTGATACCGAACTTAGTGCCTGACCTGCTAAAAGTGCCGCACCCAACTGTTGGGTATAAGAGTAATCATTATAAGAGTTTGTCTGTGAAAATACCATTGTGTGTGGCATATAAAGCGCAATAACTTGTGTTGTCTTTCTAACGCGCCTTTGAGAAGTAAATTGCGAAGGCGACAAGTTGGTTGCCTGAATAAAGTTTCCTACTTCTTTGGCTGCCTCGGCGGTATTTGGTCCTATTACATCAGAAAGAAGACTGCCTACTCCTCCTACGAGATTTACTGCTTCATTAACTAATTTCTCAACACTTGAATTTCTTTTGGCAAGATTGGCTGCCCCAGCAAATTCTCCAGAGGACTGACCTTCAACTCCAACAGATTCCAAAATATTAAATTTGATGTATGCGAGATGTGGACCCGAACCTTTTGCTTCTCCCAAGTTCAAAGGATACTGCATTTTGGATATTTGAAATTTGTTTTGATTAAATACTGCAAGTGGCCCCCGCGCGTCGTATTTGTCGCTTACTTTGGATACAACTGTTCCGACAAGACTTCTGGCTCTTTCGGCAGTATTTCGAACAAAACCATCTACGAGATTGTCTAAGGGCATAATCTTGGTTTCCTAAATGTATAAATAGAATGTAGGTCGCGGATCGCACTCCCACCTACTCTAGATATCAGGAAAGGATACCCAGCACTATGACTATTTATACCAAAACGATAGACAATACATGTCTTATTTGCGGCAATCCCGCACTCAGATTAAAAAAAGCACAGGCCTACGCAAAAAAAAGATTGTTTAGCGAAACATGCGGGCAGTCCTGTCAAGCCAAACTCGCACGAAAACGTCTCAGAGAAGATCCTGAAAAGTTTGCTTCTTTTTGTGAAAAAACGCGACGCGTGGTTAGTAATATATGGGCCGCAAGAGATACTTCAGAAAAACAGCAAATATTAAATGGAGCCCGAAAAGGTTGGAACTCTTGGTCGGACAGTTTGACGCCTGAGGAACGACGAAAAAAGACATCTAGATATTACAGATGTGACTCGGAAACCATTGAGCGTCTAAATACTCTGGGCGCCGAACAACTAATGAAAAATAACGGAACGCCTAAAAATGGAGGTTACGTGGCAACTTTTAAGGGGCGTTTTGTTCCAAAAAATATAAAAAAGTATTCTGGGGATTGGAAAAATATCATCCATCGATCAGGATGGGAACGACAAATCATGAAATATCTAGATGAAACAGAATCTGTTTTAGAATGGTCGTCGGAAGAGATTGTTATTCCATACAGAGATCCTTTTGAAGGTCATCAAAGACGATATTTTCCAGATTTTTGGATTAAAGTAAAAAAGGCCGACGGCACAATATCCGAATATTTATGGGAAGTTAAGCCTGCATGTCAAACCATCCAACCGATTCTCATGGAAGGAATGACAAAGGCGGGAAAAAGAAGGCACTATTTAAATACCAGAACATTTGTGATAAATAGTGCTAAATGGAAAGCTGCCGAACAGTACTGTGAGTCACGTGGGTGGAAGTTTCAATTAGTCACCGAAAATGATCTGTCATCGATGGGTGGTGGAAAGAGAAAGAAAAATAAATGACATATGTCAAGCGAGGACATAATTTTCGCAAAACAATGCGCCAGGATACTGCGCTTGATGTGCTGACAGAAGAATTTGATCTTTCTGGCCTGCGACCCGAGCCGTTTGAGCCTACGACTGTCGAGGCAAGAAAATGGCTAGACCTAAAAGCCAAAGAAATTGGAAGAATTGATCCTAGACATCTATTCTATGATTCCGAGCGAATCATCTATGATCATAAGAAAATTCTTCCAGGAAAAATGTACTTGTTTAGATACAACCCTTTGCATAAAGCTACTCTTGCATACTATGACATTCTTCCTCTTGTGTTACCAGTTGAAAAGTATCGAGACGGATTTCTAGGAATCAATTTTCATTATCTTCCAGTTCAAATGAGAATATTATTGCTTGACAGACTTAAACCCTTTCACATTAACGCACAAAAAATGGATGAGACAACACGACTAAGGCTTTCATATAAGCTTCTTACGTCTTTTTCCAAATTAAACATTGTGCAGCCCACTCTTCATAGATATCTGTATAATAGATTCCAGTCTCGAATGCTACAAATCTTTCCCGATGACTGGGAAGCCGCTCTTGCTCTTCCGTGCGAAAGATTTGTCGGAGAGGCTAAAAACATTGTATACAGAAACTCTAAGAGAAGTATCAAAAAATGGTAGATAAAACGTCCGTCAATAGTCCTATTCCAGAAACCGTAGGTTCGTTCTGGCAGCGCATGACCTCGCGCGGAGGCGGACCTTCAAAACCATCCAAATTTCTCATTCAGATTATTCCTCCATACTTTGCTGAAAATTTGGGACAGTTTTCTACCCGCATATATCCAGCAGATCAAAGCGATCTTAACAGACTTCGGGATCTTACGTTTCAGTGTGAAAGCACTGAACTTCCAGGCAGGACTATTTCCACATCAGATATTCTGATTGCGGGCCCTACTATAAAGCTTCCATATACAAGCACATACAATGAGATAACATTTACTTTTTATTGCACAAATGACATGTACGAGAAGCGTATATTTGATGCATGGACAAATGTTATATGTTCTCGAACGGACAACACCCTTGGTTACAGAGAAGAATACGCCACGACAATTGGAATATTTCAGTACGATGAAGGCGGCGACAAACGACCCTGGCCTGCTCTTACGTATGGGGTGAAACTAATTGATGCATTTCCAACATCAATAAATCAGCTTAATCTGTCCTGGACTGACGATAATATACATAGATTGTCCGTAACGTTTGCATACACATATTACGAACCACTAGGTAAAATAACAAATCTTGTACCAATTCCAATTGTTGGAGATGCGATTAACGGTGCCCTTTCGTCTACAATCGGACGCTCTTTTGATTCCGTGCGAGGCACTATTGTCAATTCTCTGAGCAATTCGGGACTAAACGGACAGTTCAATGGTGCATTTTCTGGAGTGTCGAATTTTCTTGGATCATTTTTATAAGGATTAAAATATTATGGCTTTACCAAAGTTGAACGTGCCTACATATAATTTGCGTTTGCCAATATCAAAGCAGGAGATAGTGTTTCGACCCTATCTGACAAAAGAGGAAAAGCTTTTGTTGATGGCAATGGAATCAAAGGACCCAAAGACAATTATTTCCGCAATAACACAGGTAGCATCTAACTGTGTGGTCATCCCCGAAAAGTTTGATGTAGAAAAGATACCGATGATAGACATCGAATACTTGTTTCTGCATCTACGAGCAAAATCAAAGAGTGAGGTTCTTGAAGCCAAATTTGAATGTCGCCACGTATCGCAAGAAGAGTCAGAAAAGCACTGTGGAAATATTCTTTCGTTTACTACGAGAGTCGATGAACTTAAGGTCGAAGTGCCTGATGATTTCAATACGACAATAGGACTTACCGATAAAATTGGCGTTGTCATGACGCTTCCAAAATACAAAGACGTTATCGAATCAACGTTTTCCACTTTTAACAATAATAGCGATTCCGATGGCGATAATACAGCCAATATCATCGAAGAGACTTTCCGCGTTCTAAAGAAATCAATTGTTTCCATTTATGATGGAGATGAGGTGTATGATGTGGCGGACTCGAAGCCAGAAGAGCTGGACGAATTCATCGATTCGCTTACGGCCGAGCAATACAAGAAAATTGAATCCTTTTTTGATAAGCTTCCAAAAATCAATTATAAGTTTAACGTGAAGTGTCCTCGATGTCAGTATGAACACAATATCAACTTTAAGGATATCGCAAGTTTTTTTTAACCCTGTTTTGTGATGATAGTTTGAAGAATTATTACCAGACCCGCTTTGCAATCGTACATATACACAAATGGGGGTCATTTAATGAATTGGACGACATGCTTCCATTTGAGTTGGACGTGTACAAAGCCCTATTGATTGAGCATTTAAAAGAAGAGAACGAAAGAGCGCGAGAAGAACTTGACAGACAAAAAGCATATCAACAAAAAATAAATAGTCAGATAAAAGCAGCGTCTAGGACAAAAAGATAATGGCAATTGGAAGAGTCGCAAGAAAGTTATATTCGCAACAAGGTGAGTATGGATCCGTGCGAAAGGCATATAAAGAAGCCTTTCGACGGCAGATGATTGCAAACTATGCCCCTGCGAACATTATAGGTCGCATGTTTGGATTTGGATCAATATTTCATACCATGGCAAAGCGAACATTTGGCACTCCAGAATGGAATCCAAGATCACTAGAAACAGGTCGTCCAGATGCAGATGCCCGCATGAATTTCAGTCGGAGTACTTCTGGAGGTAGAAGTATGGCAGGTGGAGGAGTTGGTTCACGCCTGGCAGAGCGATCACTAGAGAACATTGAAGACAATACCGAGCGTACGGCAGACGCCATGGAAAAAATAAGTAATATTGCGGCCATCGAAAGAAAAAAAGAAGACATATCAGAAAATTTTAGACGCGAGTTGGAGTTTGAAGAAAATCTGAAAAAACTAAGACCTTTGTCTGCGGAGAAAATGACGATTGGTGGCCCAGCAAGTAAGCTGGGAGATCTCCCGACGACGGGAGAATCTGGATCTTCGGGATTTGGTTTTCTTGGTCTTCCAAGGGGATTTTTAAAACCAAGAAATTTACTTAGGTTCGCGAAGTTCGGAGGACTAGTGGGACTCGCGATATCTTTATATAGTGGAATAAGTTCGGGGATAGAAGAGTATCAAAAAAGTGGAGACTTTAAGGAGGCCATATCTACATTCTTTTCAGATTTAACATTTGGCATATTCGATAAGGCTTGGTGGAAAGAAAATTTTGTTGACCCCATGGCGGACATAATTAAAAATTCAGTGACTATTGTTGGTGATCTTTGGCAAAGATTTTTAAATAGCGATTTCATGCAATTTTTAAAAAGACCTTTTCAAAGCACGAATCAGGACGCCGAGCGCGAACGACGCATCATAGAACAGGGAAAACAAAATGAAAAGTTTCATAGTCAGGCCAAACACGCGGGAAGAAAGAAGGTTGGAAAGTCTCGACTAATTGGTGGAGAACCTGTAATAAAAATGAAAATTGCCAAACCACCTACACAAACTTCTTCTTCACAATTTACAAAAGGCGGTCTGGCCAATCTTGGATCAGTGGCAGGTATTCCTCCGGAGGCGCAACCTTTGCTTAATTCAATCGCTGCCAGAGAAAGCGGAGGAGACTATGGACGAATTGTCGGTGATGGAAAATTTGGAGGCCCAGCAAGAATAACAGATTTTTCCAAACATCCTGGAGTTGCGGGTGTAGGATTGACGGCAAAAACGGGAGGAAAGTGGGTTGGTGTAAATGATTCTCGTGCCGTGATTACCAGTAGTGCTGCTGGAAAATATCAAATCACAAAATCGACGTGGAACGATCTTAGAAAAAGATATCCCGATCTTACAGATTTCAGTCCAGAAAATCAAGATAAAGCGGCATGGTACTTGGCGCAAGAGAGATATGCGGGAAAAACAGGAAAAGATTTGCTAACTTCTCTTAAAGACGGAACATTTAAGCCTTCTGTTCTTGCGTCAACTTGGACCTCTTTGCCTGGAGGTTCTGAGCAAACGTGGAAAGGAGAGCAGCAATTTATGGCATCGATGCAAGCACCAGGTGCAATGTCAGCTCCCATGCCTTCTGCTCCGGCTCTGAATGTTCCCGCAGCAACCTCAGCTACCAGAGCCACGCAAATGGCAGCCACATCTGCGGTAGGAACAACACAAATACAGGCAGCAATGAGTACTCCTGAATCCGTTGGCGCAACAATTGTTGGTACAATGCCCACTGCCGCTTTTGGTGCGTCACCACAAATGTCCGAGTCTGTCGATGAATTTGTCACTCGCGTATTGGTCGCAATGGGGGTTGTGACGGGTACATAAAAATAAGGGCGAGATTTTTTGCCTCGCCCTCTTTGCTCTAGCCTTTTGCCAGATTCCTGAACATTTCAAGATCAGGATCTTCTTCCTCTTGTTCCCAAGGAGGAGTTGTTACTGCTGCGGCAACCTTTTTTGCAGCGGCAGGCTTACTAACAACCTGTTCAAGAACGTCTTCATCAACAAAAGACTTTTCTTGTTCATAGTCCCGTTCGCTGACGGATGTCACTCCAGTAACGAGCATGAGACGAGCATAAAGCTCTGCATATGACTTGAACTTCGATGGAGCAACCTCTTCCATAAGAGAGTGTTGCTTTTCCCAGACAGCCTGAAGCTTCTCCGGATCGCCCTTGTACAGAGGCGACGGAGAATCAAACGCAGAACTGTCATAGTTTGGATAACCACCCTCACCGCGACGGATCTTTAGCTTGAAGTTTGCACCGTCGATAAGATGAAACGGATTAAACTTTACCTCATCAGAAAACTCTGGTTCAAGTGCACGCTTGATCTTATCGTACAGCTTAACGCCATACTTAAAAAGAAATACCTTTCCGACATTTGAAGGATTCTTTTCGTCCTGAAGAATAAGGACGTTGGAGATGTAGGAAAGCTTGCGCTTTTGCTTGCGTGCAATTTCTTTGTTTGCATCACTTCCGCTGGCATACAAACCGCCATTCATCTCTCCGCAAGGATCTTTCTCGCCTAGAGTTGTTCGGCTGTTTTCGATATACCAAAGACCTGTAGGTCCTTGAAATCCATGATGCCACAGCTTTACGAATGGAACGGAAAGCTTACCCATGTCAGCTTCAGATACGGGAAGAAAACGAATGACGGCATAACCGTTACCCGCCTTGTCTACTTCGGGCTTCCAATATCGGTCGTCCTTGTAGTTGCCCTTCTTGGCCTCTTCCTTTTCGATTTGTCCTGAAATCTTTTCGAGATGCTTGGTGTCGTTCAGAAGTTCTAGAAATTTACTCTTTGTTGTTGTACTAGACATATTATGTTTCCTTTCTATGTAACGCAATATAACGCTGTATATACGCAGTGTGTTGTTGTGGGGACTCTCCCCGTTTTATATAGTCTCACTTTTAGCATGTTGTATCATTAGTTTACGAAACTTGTTCGTGTCGTGTATGGAAGGCATAATCAGAGATTTGTACTTCCTAAGGAATTTTGCAGTTTTTGTCCACAAAGGATCTCCTTTTAGCAATTTGTCCCATTCTGCAAATATGTTCAGCACACTGTCCATAATGACCACTGTTTCTGGAGATATTCTTCCATCAAAGAACATACTTAACATTGCGGGAAACTGCTCTTCCGACGACGAACTCATATCGTCCTTTATCTTAGCATGGCGAGTTAGTGTTGTCAAGTCTTTTTTGAAATTGTATTCGAGAGATTCCATTCTCGCTCGATATAGCGTCAGTCTTTCCTTGCCTTCCGAAGAAGCCAAAGTTCCAATCCATACCGTTTCTGGATTGATTTCCAAACCAGTGTCGGCATACACAAAGTTGGCAATAATCAACTCCTCAAAGTCGGACTTGCTATTTTGTTTTGCCACCTTTTCAAAAAAGAATCTATCCTTTCGCTTCATATACGATTCAAACGAAGCAGTTACTTTTCCATTGTATCGGATATAATCATATCCTTCATTTCGAAAATGACTTTTTAATGCAAGAAAAATTTGATAGACGTGATAGCCGCTGGTAGTACTTGGAAGAGATGATAAAAACGAGGAGGTGCTAGTAGGGGGTTTATTTTTTGCCAATGATAACATACCTATTTCTTTCGCTTTGTTGAACCCAACGATTTTCTAGTGACTTTTTTGGAAGAAGCCTTACGAGGCCGAATGACTTTTCCATTTTTATATCTCAGAAAATTCAATGAGGCAGCCTCGTCTTTTAAAAGCATCTTCAAATCTTTGTTTATAAGCTTTGCGACAACCTCGATTTCAATTCCCTTTTTCTGAGAATAATGTATGATTGCTTCCATTGCGGTAATTTGCAATTGAGACATGAGGCTAGATATCTCAATTGCAAATCGACTCATTTCTTCCTTGGGGGAAAGCGCTTTGGTTAGCTTTTCTGGTAATGTTTCCATAACAAAAGTGGAATCTTCTATCTTGTTGTTGTCGCTCATGATTTACCTTATTTTATAAAAGACGTGTAATCCAATCGTAGTTGTTTTTTCATAGTTTTTGGACCACCAAGGCCATTTCTTCATCCACGTGGCATGATAGAATGTTGCTCCTTGTGAAGGATCCGTATTTTCACCGCTATTATATCTGATATATGTTTCTTTTGCAAGCTCTTTTATTTCATTCCAACGTTCTTTTTTCTTTACACGCTGAAGTTTTGCATGAAAGCCTCGTTCGCATCGATATGAAAACGCACATGTGGTATACGTTTTTTGGATCCACTTTGTCTTATTTTTCTTCTTTTTTGGTGCGACTACTGGCTTATTGTATGTTCGACTTATTTTAAATGCGACCACATCACAAATACCGCCCTTAAATTCAATACGATGTCGTTCATGCGGCTCGCGCTCATTTAGATTCCAATTCGCGCGATTCATGATAACATTTGCCACCGCAATCTGACCTTCTACGGGTTCTCCCACGGATTCAAAATAAATGGCCTCGGTAAGACACTCGATATCCCGAAGCGCACGCGCATCTAATGAACTCCAGTCCTCGACATTTCGCTTTTCTGGAGTGGGGGTGGTGTCGATCACGCGCGTAATTTTTCCCTGGAAAGAATTGGATAGAATCTCTTGGGAAACTTCTTTTTCGTCCTTCTCAACAACAGGTCGCATAAGAGTTACTTCTGCGGCAAAAGAAGAATTTATCAAAAATATTGGTAGTAAAAATATAAAAGCTTTGAGAAATAAAGTCATTGTCGTTTTTCCTTTCTTTTTATCTTTTTCAAAAATAAAATGAGCCAAAAGAGGGTTTGTATCTCTTTTGGCCCACTTTTTAAGAAAACATTATAAAGAAGTTACTCACGGCAATTCTTTAGATAAGAATTACAGAGCAAAATTCACGCCTACGGTCACCAGATCCTGCTCGTAGTCCTCGAACTTATAATTGTCGGCACGAACATCGGTGGGCGACCACACACGCTGTAGACGGAAATCAAGAGAAGTATTATCAGTAACAAAATAACGGGTGCCGACGCCTACGCTATAAAGCGCACCGAGGCCCTGATCACTCTTTTGTACTCCAGCGCCGTCAAAATCGCCAACGCCAGCACCTACAGTAAGATAGGGTACAAAGTTTGTACCATTGTGATAGTCTACATAACCATTGATCTTGAGACCGGTTAGTTCAATATTTCCGATTGAAGTCTTGCCAGTTGTCTCGACATCAAAAAGTTCGGCATCGACTCGATACCAACTAAACGCTCGGCCGTAACGCACGCCGTACAGTACTCCATCCGAACGCTTGTCAAAGTCGGTTTCCTGAGGAGCAAACCCCAGGTCAACTGCTCCGTAGCCAACACCAGGAAGACCCGTGGCGTCCTTTGCGGAAGCAGGTGCAATTGCACCGATTGTGGCGCTCAGAGTTAGCGCGGTAACGCCAACCATTGTCGTTAGAATATTTGTCATTATGTTTACTCTCCTTTTGTTGTTTCTATTTTAGTTAGTCTAATTACTGAGCCGCTGGAGCGACTGTTTCCGGTTGCTCGGTAACTACATCCTGTGGAGTCTGGGGAAGAGAAGCCTTGACCTCTTCTTCGACCATAACAGCAGGAGTTTCAGCAGGAACAGATTCTACTGTGGTCTCAACAACCGCTTCGGTTGCGGGCGTATTAGCACTTAGTGGAACAACCACAAAATGACTAAGCATGAAACCCGCAACAAAGCCAGCCAAAAACAAAACGGTACTCTGAAAAATAATACTTTCAAAAGCGTTCATATTAGTTCCTTTCTAGTTCATAAAAAAACTAGTTTTTGCTTTATCGGAGAAAACTAGCAAACTCCTAGCATCGTAACCGTCGATACCCGTGTCACTATCCTGTTTCGAGGTCAGTGACCAACCCAAGAGATTAAGCGGCTAGCGCCATCTCAAATGCCTCGTTATCATTTGCGGCATCTACAAGTTTGGAACGATAAGGAGTTCCACACCATTGCTCTCCAGTTTCCTACTGATCCGGGAATCGATCCTATATCATCCCCATCAGAAGCACATGCAGGGAGATCTGCCCTCCCGTACTCAGGTTCAAAGCCTGAAAACTTAGTCTAATTGCACGCATCCGCATGTCCCAGTTCATGCATGTGCTTTTGGTGGAGATGTTGGGTACTGCCCCCAAGTATTCTCCGGTGTTCGTTAACTCTCAACGAGCAATACTCTTTATTTATACATCAAGCCCACATGGTTGTCAAGCACAAAAATCTAGAAAACCATTAATTGTTCGTTTTCTGCGGGTATATACACTGAAGGTGCGACATTTTGCTCACTAATTTCCAGATCTTGGACGTTTTTGGTAATGGAAATGATGCAAGTGATGCCTTTTTTCTCAAAAGACGATGTTACCACTACGGTATACCCTTTGTCCGACATTTTCTTCCAAAAAGACATCATAAATGTATTCCCTTTAATGTCCTGAGACGAACCCATGGAATACATCTCAAAACCCTCTCCGAAAAGGGCAATGACAATCTCGTCGGTTGTGTCGCACGCGGCATTAAGTGGAAGAAGAATTCCGCTAGGAGATCCTTCAATATCCGTTTGCTCGAATTGCTGCCCCATTGTATCGGGTTCACCTTTAAGGTAATTATCGAGTCCAATTAAAAGTAAAAGAATTATGATTAGTACTCCACATGTGTAGAGTACGACCTTTGTGTCATGTGACATTAAAAATGAAAACATGTTTTTATTATTCGGATCGCTTGTTGTGAACGTTGTTGACATAAAATTCCTCGATTAGATTAATGAGTTGATCTTTGTAATCAGAGGCTTTTTTGATAAAAACTTGTGGAGGATAATGAGAATCTTTGATCGAAATAATTGTTACAACTTGTTCGATCTTGATTCCTGTTAGTTCCTCAAACATCAGGGCATATCCTGTTTCTTGAAGAAAATAATTTTGAATCCATTCTTCCTTTTTAAACTTTGAAGATGTCTTATGATCAATTACAGAAAGAACTCCGTTGTACTCCGCGATGCAATCGACGGTGCCGGCAATTCTGTATTTCTCGGAAAACAATGCCTTTTCTATGCACATGACATTATCGATGTTATCAACTCGCTTTCGCGCGTTCATAAGCAATTCAATTTGAAAGGGATCCAACTCTTCCTCGTTCAGAGTATTCTGAAGATAAGACTCCATCAGGCTATGATAGTTTTTGCCGCGGGTTGTTGCCTCAGCCGATATCTTGGCTGCCTTTTCTTCTCCTACCTTTTTCTTCCACTCACTTATCTTCTTGTCTGTTAGCATCGCTCCAAGTAGGGTAGTCATAGATATCGCTGTAGAACCGTTTGGTAGAGTATAGTATCTCATCTTCTCCATCTCTACGGTTTCCAAAGACGGAATATTTTTCACCACCTCTGGTGTTGTCCAATTGAACTTTTTTAGAGGTATCGAAAGCTTGGGCGACTGAAGGAATGGAAAAAGACTCGACGTTGTTGTCATTCGGATTGTTCTTTCTGGAAAGAAGAGTGTGTTTTTGTATGATGTACTGTTCAAAGTCACTTAGGATAGTGCTGGAAGAATTTCTCTTGTCGGATCCTCCAACCCCAAACACAAATTTTAATCGTTGGCCGTAGTATTCTTTTTGAAGATCCATTTCTGGAATATTTTCTTTTGTTCTGTCCCCTCCATTGGCAAAGATATAATTGCGAAAGGGATAGCGCATGATGATTTTTCGAATGGCGTCCTTGGCGGTTCCGTCGTCATCATTGAAACGGAATGCATGATCCACACATTTTAGATTTCGAATTACTGATGCTCTGGTTTCCCAAGACATAAAGCGATAACCTTTTTTGCGTATGAGCCAGTTGTCGGAATTAATTCCAACAACCAAAATATCGCCAAGCTTTTTTGCGTCTAGAAGATAAGAGATGTGCCCTTCGTGACAAGGGTCAAATCCGCCTGAAACAATAACCACTGTGTTCATTTTAACAAATTCCTCGCCATTCGACTATCTTTGAGTATATATTTGGCGCTTTTGGTAAATATAACTATTTGTACATATTACATGAAAATTTTCTTATTGTCAAGAAGTTTTTTGCATATACCCTTTAATATATTTTACGGGCACGACATTTGGATACCGAATTTCCGTCATCATGTAGTACTCGTTATCGGATCCTCCAAAATTATCGTATCGATCTCGATTTGTTAAACGATCTGCATAGTCCTTAACATTTCCGCGTTGTGGTGCCATCTTGGAAATAAAGTCGCGTTGTGGAATTTTAATAACAAAAACAATTCGATCCGAAACAGGAGTATGCACAGGCTTTGTTCCAGTCCCACGAAATAGCGTCTCGCCTCCTGCTCCAGACATTGAGGCATATCCAAGAGCAGTTCTTGGATCTAATGCGAGCGAGACTAGACCCGCTGTCGATCCTGTTGTTGGTGCGACTAGTCCGTTCTTGGATATAAATTCCAAGTTTCGTTTATGCGTTCCATGATAAAACGTTACTACTTTTGAGTCCAGCCACCAGCCAATATTAGGATTACCGTTCCAGGGTAATTTTGGAACGGTAATCTCTTCCTGTAGTAGATAATCTTTAAATGAAAACATCAGATGCAAATATCGTTTTTGGCCTTGTAATTTTCCCATTCGATAATAAATTTCTTTACAAAAGCCGATCGGACAATATCATCTTCCGTAAATTCAATATGTTCGATTGAGTCAATCTTTTGTACAATATTTATGAAATGGTTTAACCCACGCCGTTCGATGCTGTTTTTTAGATCCGATTGACGAAAATCTCCACAAAAGATTATGCGACAATTTTCTCCAAGCCGCGTCATGATCGTAGACATTTCAGAAAAGGACATGTTCTGAACTTCGTCCACAACAACAATCGCATTTTTAAATGTAAGACCGCGCAAAAATGACGTGGTGGTAAATTCAATTATTCCACGATCTTTTAATTGTCGGTATCCTTCAGTCTTGTCACATTGGGCAAATAGATCATTGCATATTTCTTCATATGGTTCTTCATAGGCTTGTGTCTTTTCTGAAATAGATCCAGGAAGATATCCAATATCGCGTGTTGGTACGACCGACCGAATGACTATAATTTTTTCATAGTCTGACATTTCCAACAGAATGCTTCGAAGGGCAAGATACAAAGACACAAAAGTTTTTCCTGTACCGGCATAGCCATGAAGAAACAAATGTTTTCCTTCTGCGTATGCGTTAAATACTTTAGATTGTGAGTCGGTAAGAGGATTGATCGTCATCAGCCGTGAGCGATCTCTGGAGTGTTGCGTTTCTATTTTCTTGGCTTTCTTTTCCAAACGCTTTTGCCTTTTTAGCTGTCTTCGTCTAATAATTTCGTTGTCTTCATTGTTGTTCAGGATATCCAAATTTGATGTAAAATTCATTTTGTTTAGGTTTTCAAAGAAATTGTTTTGTCCTTGATTTTCCATATGATTTTAGTTCCCCTGTGGTTTGGTTATTTAAATGTGATCATTCTGCAAAAAATATCTCCTTTCTTTTTACGGTTCAAAAATATTGGTTATTATCCTCGTGGAATCTGAAAACGGCCTTTGCCGACATGACCCAACGGATGTTTTTCTCTAATTGGTCCGAGAACGTGTTTTTGAAAATCTGATGGTGGTTTTGTCACTCCAATACGAACGGCGTCTGCAACGTTGATGGAGTCAGGAGGAATTTGTACGATGTGGGGATTGTCCGCGAGAAATTTTTCTCTTTCCGAAATGGACATCATCTCGGTAAATGTCTTTTTGGTTTGTGTGTTACGAAAATTATAAATTGGCAAATTGCATACTCCATTATGAACGTGTTCTGTATTATATATAAAAAAAGGAGGCGCACTGCGCCCCCTTTCCGAAAGGATAAATATGAAATGCCTTAGGCGCGAAGTGAAGCAATGACCGCGCTCAGGTCTTCAGACTCCGAATCAAGTTCGCTCATGTTCTCAAGTTCATTTTCTGCGAACCCAGACTGGCCAATAATCTCAGAACGACCTGTCTTGTTTGCAGGACCGTACTTCACGGTCGGAGACTTGCGTTTGGTAGGCTTTGCCGCGGCTACTGGAGCAGCAGCAGGCTTGGTTGGCTTTGCGGCCGCCGGCGCCTTAGCAGGAGCGCCAGAGGACTTAACCGCCTTTGCTACAGGAGGAGAAGCAGGAGCGGCAAGCATTGTGTATGACACAACCTCACGGCCGTCCTTGTTTGCCTGGATATCAAAGCCAAGCTTCTTCAGTGCCCAGACATGCTTTGACGCAGGGGCCTGAGCCATGGAGACTGGACCGAGAGTCGCAACAAGCTGACTCGGAGTCACCGTCTCGCCGCTTGCAAAAAGGGTCATTGCAGCGTTGTACACATTTACATTTGTATTAGCCATTAAAAATCACTCCATCATTATTTTCTACTAGACAACAAAACATCGGACGAACCATTCGTGCCGACTTCACTTCAAACTGTCCGATAATAGTAACACGGACGGAAACTATTGTCAAAGGAATTGTGCCAATTTATCTGCGTCAAACTGTCGCATTAGCTTCCTCTGCCTTGCGACGCTCGAAGATTGCATTCTGCTCATTAACCAAGGCGATCTGGTAGTCCGCGGGCAGGGCCTTGACGTAGGCCATGATATCGACCAGCGTGTCCGCGTCAACGTATCCAATCACGTCATCGTCATTAAGATTCCACTGGGCCGTCTTGAAAAACCTTCCAGACGGATCGATGACCGCCACCTCTACGGTTTTGTATTCACCGTCGTAGTATACGTCGTTCATCATGGTGGAATACATTCCAGTACCCGCGACAATCGAAATCATAAATCCGTTTGCGAATTTTATTTGATTGCGTGCCACCGAGCCGCTGGCATGTACGGACTGAGAAAATTTAAGCATGTTTGTTACTCCTCATCGCCTATCCAAATGGCAAATATCCACGAAAAAAGACCAATCACCAGAGCGAAGCCGGTCGCAATAGCCACAGGTGACCCAGCCAAAACTTCAAAAACTTCAGTGCCAAACATATTTTTCACTCCGAAAGTTATTAACGAAACGATGACAAACCAATTGTCAGACCGACAACGGCAGCAACGACATAAACCAGAATGTAAACTTCAGTACCAAACATATTTTTTCTCCTATCAAAAACGATAATTACGAAGCCCAGTAGGCTTCAGACTCAGGCGAACATGCATAGGCCGCAGCGGAACGCTGGCGTGCACGCTTGAACATGGCCGCCAGGCCGGCAGTACGATAAACATTCTGCGGATAGTGAAGAAACACATACTCGGCAAACTTCTCGGAAGTCTGACCGGAAAAGTAGGCCTCGCACATTACATTAAACGTCGCATTAGTCATCAACTGCGACCGAGTCGCCTCGACCAGGCGGGTCATCTTTGCCTTGGTTGGCACTTCACCATTCTTTATAAGATAGGTTTCGAACTTGCCAGCCAGCAAGTAACGAACTTCGGCGACCCACTCGGCCATCTTCTGTGCTTTCAACCTAATCGCGGAACCAGTCATGTGAACTCCTCTCTCAATTTCGAATACATTATCTCATAAACGCGGAAGACATGCAACAAAAAAGTGGGCAATAATATTGCGAAGATTTCCGATTTCGGCAATATTATTACCTAGGGTTTTCAATGGTTAATAATTTCACAAATACTGACTGTAGATTGTTGGATAGTTAACCCACCATGACGGGGGTTGAGAAGGTGCGCGATACGACGCCATGAAGCGGCCGCTTTTGCTGAAGGCTTTGGCGCCCATGTAGTACGCGCGATACGCTTCAACGGCATCGGACCGCTTGTATATGTCTGGCATCGCCTGAGCAAACGGTGTAATGGTATCTGTAATTGGAATGTTTTTGGGTGCTGCCGTCAATGCCGCGGCAAGACCACTTGCTTGTGCCGTATGAATTTTTCCAAAGCGTGACGTATACTCTTCGAGCAGCGCATTTAGGTAATCATGCAACCAGCGCCAGTTCTTGTCACTCTGACGGAGCCAGATTGTGCATGGATGATTTTGCCAGCCTGCTTTGTAGATAAGCTTATTCTCGACTGGATCTGGCAACTCATATGTGGTCGTCTTGCGGCTCTTGTTGGTCTGGACGTTGATGACATGAGTCACCATTTTCTTGCCATCAAGAACACGCTTGGCAGAACTAAGAAGCTGACACGTTTCGAGGATCATCTTGACGAGATGAACGTCATGAAGATAGGAAGCGGCTTCTCGCGGCGATTCAGAAAGAACGAAGATGTTCATGTGTTGTCAATTATTTCCATAAAAAATTGAAGCATGACTATATCATACACGAACATCTTCGGAATGTCAAGTATTAATTTTACCAGTGGTGCTGATTGCTGGAATCGTAAATAAAAGCGGATATAATCCCGACCACGATGATGGCTACCATCACGGAATAGATAATTTCCATAGCTTTAATTTTTATACCTCTCGAAAAAAGAAAAAAAATAGGCGCACAATGTGCGCTTTGTATATATGTAACTTTTATGTCACACGATGTTCGGCTTTGTATTTTTTTCTCTTTACGGAAGATTTTTTCGGAATCTTTTTTATTTCCATCTGAATGGGTATTTCGCCGTTTCGAATATCCTCTTCAGTTTGCTCTTGAATTTTAAATCCTTTTTTCACCCAAAACTTTCCTGGGCTTCCAGCTCCACTGACAAAACAACTTTTGAGCGTCGTGACTGTTGGCCAGTTTTTACGAATGTGTTCCAAAACAAGATTAAAGGCTTTTGTTCCGTTACCATCTTTCTGATAGTGCCGAGAAATCATGAATCTCCAAAGAAATATCTCTTTTTCAGACTTTGCCTTGGCTACGTATAACATAACAAAACCTATAGGTTTTCCGTCTAGATATATCGCGCGTTTCCAAACCCCTTTGTGAAACTGAGCCTGAATCAATGAGTAGGAGTTTGTTGGAATAAATCGTTTTTGTCTTGGAAACGTGTGTAGAGCAATAACGGAATCAAAGTTATTAACGGTTATTTTTTCTAGAGATAACTTTGATTCCGTTTCCATCTTTTCGCCTTTCCTAGGAAATGACGAAAGTATTTAGCTACAACCCTAGGCGCCTTAGATCCTCTTGTGCGAATACGTAAGGCATTGGATAATATCCGTCTTTTACAGTAGCTGTCTGTCCCTGCTTCGAATACATGAAACGAATAAATTCTGCTCGAATTGGATCAAGCGCAACCGTCGGATTCTTATTTGTGTAGATATACAAAAAGCGGCTAATAGGATATTTTCCTGAATATGCATTTGCCTGAGAAGGATCAAAACATGTCCCATCTCTTCCTGAGATTTGCAGAGGACGGACATCAGCGGTGCGATAGCCAATTCCTGAATAACCAATAGCAAATTTGTCCGAAGCAATTCCTTGAACAACTGCTGAAGAACCTGGCTGCTCTTTTACTGTCGGCTTGAAGTCTCCATTTCCCATCGCAACTTCTTTGAAGTAACCATAGGTACCTGAGGCTGAATTGCGACCAAACAGAGAGATATTCTTGTCAGCATATTCTCCTGCTAGACCGACTTGTTGCCATTTAGTAATATTTGGAGAACCTGAGTTGCGAGTGACTGAAAAGATTCCGTCAACTTGGCTTAGAGCAAGACACTTCAGAGGATTGTCTTTATGAACGTATACAGCCAAAGCATCAACTCCTACTCTAAGAAGCGTTGGCTTGTAGCCATACTTTGCTTCAAACGCATCGCTTTCAGCAGGTCGCATAGCGCGGGACATAGGACCGAATTGAGCAGATCCTGCAATAAGAGCCGGAGGAGCTGTCGAAGAACCTTTACCTTCAATTTCAATTTTTACAGAAGGATAAAGTTTCTTGAAGTCTTCGGCCCAGAGAGTCATCAGATTGTTCAATGTATCTGAGCCAATTGATTTAATTGTTCCAGAAACTCCAGGCTCTGGCTTATAATCCTTGTATCTCGGATCTAGAGGAGAACTAGCAAAAGCGGACGTGTTTTCGGCAGAAAAGGCAAAAAGGATAAAAGTGAAAATTAAAGCAAATCTTAGCATTACATGACTCCATATGTTATGTCAATTACTAAGACTATGTATGGACGGTTTTGCCCCTGTCACAAATAATTCATGCGGAGGGACTATCTATAAAAAACTAACAATTCCACTTTCTTAGAGAAAGAGCCTTTCTCGTAGGACGACCTTTTTCGTCTTTCATGGGACCAGGCATTCCACCCATTCGAGCGCAGAATGATTTCCGTCTTTTGGCTGCCTTGCTTCCTGGTTTGAGTTTGCTGGGGGGAGTGGTTACTGCTGTCTGAAGTTTTGATCCAGGATTTTCTCTGCGATAAGATTCCACTCCTTTTTTATTCAGTCCACCTTCAGGATTTTTTCCCTCTTTTCTTTGCCAAGCGGCGGAAGCCTCGTTCATCGCGAGGTTTTCTTTCCGCATATTTGGCACGCCTTTTCCTGGAACACAATTGGGAACCATTCGATTTCCCTTTTTCTTCATTCCTACCATCTTGTAGTTTTTCCAGCAGGGATCACCCTCGTTTTTTTCTTCCATTGCTTCGGCAAGAACATATTCTTTAAATGATACAACCATTTTAATACCTCTGAGATAAGTGCTTCAAGGTATTTATGCTTCTACCATTTTTATCCCAGAGTTTCTTTGAAGAAATACCACTTCCTCTTCTGTTACAAAAACGGGAGAATTGTCCAGATTTGTTAGTGTTCTTCGATAAACATTCCAGGCCAGACTAATCTGAGGGCGCCATGAAGAATATGCGAATTGAAGATTCCATATTTTGTCACTTGGCAGAATTTCGATAAGTCGCACAAATCTCTCTCCATCCAAATCATCCATCGGATGTAGAATAAAGAAATTTACGAGTTCTTTTTCAAACATTCTATTTAAAATAGTAGGGCGATATATTCTACGAAGAAATCTGATTTTTTCTTCGCGCATTTTTTTATTTAAGTTGTAGTATTTTTGATATGAAATTTTAGCCGCCTCTTGAACCAAATCGAGAGGCAGCCAATAGGAATTTTCTATTTTTTTGTTTTGTGTCATTGGGCGAGTATCATGCCAAAATATCCAACAATCTTCCAGATCCATCAACGGCTCTTACTCCGTTGCGATATCTTTGTGCAAGAACCTTTAATTCCGAAGATACCCTTTGTGGATCCGCATCACACTCGGCGATTGTTCTCCAGTTTCCCCCTAGATCACGAAATTGAAGAGACGCGCGGGAAATTCCATGCTCGATTGGTCGGTTCATGTCTTTTGTGCCCTTCGCTTCTTGTTATTCTTTTGTTTGGGTACTGATATCATCTTTTCCAATTTGACAGAAATCTCTGCCGCAGTCTTGCAACGACGGAAAGAGGGAAAAATTGTCACTCCGCGATTTTCTTCAATACTGTTCGCGTGTTCGCGTCGGATGCGATATGCGGCTTCGATAAAATCAATTTCGGATGTGGGCGCCCATGTCTTTTGAGGATCACGCATGAAGATTTTTTTGCCACGCAAATAAATTGTAAGACCCAATGAAGGGTCTTTGTAAAGCGTGGTCGTACCTCGAAGTGTTTTTTCCGCCTCTGTTTTATCCGTCATAATACGTATTACCTCTTTCTTTATGTTGGTCCCAGACGTGCTGCACGATCCAGCTTGCGTCCATTTTAAAAGTTTCTTGGATCGTGCTTGTTAATTCTTCAACGGTCGCCTTTGGATTTTTGGACAGAAGAAACCAGGTTTTATCTTCGATGTCCATCAATAAGTCCTTTACTCGCCCCATCGTCGTATAGGCTCCTCGTTCTTGATAAAATATAAAAGCTTGTGCGTATCGACATCCAGATTTAACATGGCAACTGTTTCCATCTGGTGCGCTAGATCACGCCATGGATATGAAGTGCTGGCCATGCGGCAAGAAGGCTCTTCTTTTCCCGTGATCAGATTCATACAATGAATGGTATATAGCATTACGCGGCCTCTTTTAGCTTCTGAAAGCGACCCTTCGACTTTTCAATCGACTTGATTTCCGACTCAACGGCAGCGAGCATGACGACCCTCGCGCGCTCTTTTGCCGACTCCTCAGCCGCCGCAGTGCGTTCTGCAATGACCTCAGGCTGCAACTCGACATTGTGTTCCCACACCCACAGAAGATCCAGATACGAGTCGTACGTCTTGCCGTTGGAACCTATCACGGGGCCTTTCTTATCAGAAAGTGCCAGAGCGAACTTGCGCTTCATGACAGACTTCCAGCCGAACTTATAAGGACGCTCGATGGAAACGACAATCGGATAGTACTCAGTCACACTAGGCGCTGCGGTCCGACCCCTTACGACCTTGACCTTATCGCCTTTCACGGGCTTGAGGGCCTCGCGCGTCTTGGCGGCTACCTGGAACTCATACTCGGCGTCGAACTTGACCTTGCCAAGCCAAGTGAGATATTTGGTAATTACCTCAAAAGTCGCATCGACCTCGTACGCCGCAGGGTTCATGAAGGTGACAGCCTTGCCCTGTGCCTCGTCCCATACGACAACGTGTTCCATGTTTTCCCAGATGTCCGACATGACCTGGACGTAATCCGAGTACGCTTTGATCACCGCGCCCTTGAAGGCGTCGGTAATTGTTTCGGAGACATACTTGGACTCCGCCGCGACCCACTCACTCTTCACATACGTAATAGCCATGTCAAATAACCTCTCAATTTCAGATGCATTGTCTCATATGTATGGAACAAATGCAACAAAAATCGCGGTAATATTATTGCAAAGATACGGTAAATAGTGAAATAATATTACCTAGCTTTTTTGAGAATCATTCTTAACAGGAAGATTTGTGTCGTTGTGGTTAATTTCTGGTTCATCCAACTCCTCTTCCATTTCAGCCATGCGCGCGGCATAAGAAGAATATGCCTGACGGATTCTATGTGCGCTGAATTCTCGACGCTCGCGACGATGAAGGGAGGCCTTATCGACTCCAATACGATCTTCGTCATCCAAATAGTACTTTTTGTTTTTCTTAGTCTTATGCTTCATTTTCTTACTTTGCTTCCTTAGCTATCCTTTTTAGGTTTAATCCATATTTTTCAAATGTTTTTTTCCATCTCCAAAAAGTTTTACCGTGAGAAATGTTTGTGGATTCAAACAAAGGCTTCTCACATGTAAATTGATAATGATGCACCATTTCGTGTGCAAGAATTTGTACAAAGAATTTCTTACTGGGAAACTTATCCGTCATACGCAATGTGCACGATAATCCCTCACCAAATCTTTTTTCCGCAACTGTGGTTTTCTTTTTAGTGACGCGACCGATGTAATCGCCCCAGACATACAGCCGTCGTCTGACTTCAATTCTGTCTAGCGGAATGTATATTTGATTTTTAAAAACGACGCTATTGATCACGTTGTACCACTCATCGATATCGGCAATTGTCGGACGAAAAAATGAAGGAGTTTCTGAAGTTTCTTTCATCAACTCCAGCAGAAGCTTTTCCTGCATTTTATCGTCGTTGCTGCCTGACTGCATCAGTATTAGATGGTGTGATTTGGAAACGCCGTATCTACAAGAAGCTTTGACATTCCAGGAACGTCCAACTTTTTCATGAGCATGTTTTCAAACAGCTTGGCTTCGCGAGGTTCCAGAGCCTCCAGTATTTGGATTAATACCTGTTGCTGTCTCTGGGGTGTCAGTTCGCGAGGCCTTTTTGGATGCCCTACTTGGAAAAGATATGCCCTTTTTAATTCCACGGTCATGTTAGACCAGCCCATTCCCTTTATATCTTCAGAAGGTTTATATGGCGGAACATCAGAGACATCGAATACAATATTCGGGTCATAAACTCCACGAAGGAATGATATAAGTGTGGAGGATTCATTCTTCCGAAGTACCTCAATTTTGTCCATTGTGTTCGGGGCATTTGAAACTTCATCAAAAATCTCATACAAATTCTTTTGCATTTTATTAAGTGTCCAGTTCTTTGGTTGTTGTCTGTACGGTTACAAGTTCAAAATTTTCATCGACGTATTCTTGAATTGGATGCCCTTCACCAAATGTCCGCAAAAGAGCGGAGTGCAGAGCCTCTTGAGCGAACTCCATATCTGTGGCAAATTCGCGAGTATTAACAATGTATCCCATATTCAGCAGTTTGAAATAAATTTCCATTGCAAACGTATTACACAGATTTTCAATATTTATTCTGCGAAGGTAATCTTCATGTGTGTCAAAATCATCGGGAGTGATCGTAGTTATCGTATCGGGAGTTGACAGGCCATTGGCCAACGCTGCGGCTTCTGCGGCAGTCAACGTTACGCTCTTTTTGTTTTTGCCTGCGCCAGGAAATTTTACGACGTTCTCTACGACAGCGGTGGTGGTGTTGTTATCTTCGTTTTCCATTACTTTGCACTCCTTAGCAAGATTGTTTCCGAGTTTATGCGTCCGTTCATTGGCGAAGACTTGGCTTTGATTCCACTCATTACATGCCTAAGCTGGACTTTTGACCCAGAAGCAATTTGAAGAATAACGTCTTCGGGCTTTCTGAGGGTTTTTTGTACAGAGGTGGTCTTGTTATATCCAACAATTGTAGATCCCTTTACAGAAAGGGGATTGGTATCTTCGGCATGATACACTCCGAGCTTTCTTGTCTTGGTGTTAAATACCCACAATTGGAGACATCCCACAATATCGGTTGGTTGAATACTCTTTATCTTGTATTTATCGTCGTAATCTTTGTACTTTAGCTTCTTGGTAAGCTGCGTGGACGTTTTTACCTTCTTGGCTCGCGGCTTACGCATACGCTTTTTGATAAGCTTGGTTTGCTCAACATGTTCAAACAATTCATCAAAAAACTTTGAAAGCTTTTTTAGCTTTCCAACAGAAACTTTACCATAGTATTCCACAAGCTGTTCGTCCGCTTGTGCGAGCGTCTTCTTTTTAAGGGAGAGAAAACAATTGATTTCTTCCTTATACTTCTCGTAATAGGTTCTAATTTCTTGCAGAGAAATTGGAGAGGGATTTTGTGACTTGAGAATGTCAAACAATTTTGTTCGATCTTCCTCTTCCGAAGAGTCAAGAGTATCGATATATCCTTCAATCTCGGAAATTAAAAACGAGGCGGCCGCCGTCATGTTTCTCCTAGGCGCGACCGTTGGTGCCTTACTGTCCGTTTTGGCTTCGCGATCCTGTCTTGTCTTTGCAAGAGACAAAATCTCCGACAATCTCTCGTTTAGCCTGGACGCATAATATTCTGGCAACTTGTTTCCATTCAGTACCTGCTTCGCAAGCCAGCCCACGGATCCAATTTCATAAGGCTGAATAAAAGCTAAGGACTTCTGAATGGGTACGCCAGCCTTTGGATGCTTTTTGAGAAGATAGGACGTGACATATTTCTTGGCGTCATGATTGTCACAGGAATAATTGTACCAGTTGAATGCTCTAATTACTTCCGACTCGGAAGAAGATTCCGAAAGAACGGGTTCTTTTCCAACAGCCGCAGAAATGGCGTTCGTCTTTCGCGTATTCGAAGACTTACGGCCGGCGTCATCTGATATTTCGGCAATCATTTGTTTTGCACCTTTTCACGATTTTACGGAAGATTATAGCACAACGGAAAACATATGTCAAGCATTAATTAGTTCGTCCCAGGTTCTTTTGCGGAAGGAGCGAATGAAAAGTATTCCACATTCCGTTTCAGATCCGTGCAACTTTGACATCTTTTCCGCTTCTAGCCTGGCCACTCTTTCCTTGGAAGAAAAGAAACAGGCCTTGAATGTATTCCATAATCCATCTCGATCTGGATTCCAGGTATACGTATAATCGTCATAGTTTCCGTAAATTACGGATATGTCCTTGCAGTAGGCAACCCTGTACTCATACTCTTCGTCACTTCCCACATACGGAGATTTTGTCACAAGAATAAAGAATCCGTCTCCTTGGATGGTCATGTCACAGAAAATCTTACCGTGACATCGTTAATCCAAATTGGCTCAGATGAAACAAACATTTTAGCAAAAGCGGCAGACTTGATTTTCAGATAATTTACAAATTGATCCAAAATATCAATTCTCCAAGAATCATCGCTGATGGTAAAATCTTGTTCAACCAAACACACAAATTGTGGAAACTCAAAGCAGGAAATAACATCCAAATCTACTAGCTTTCCTGTATCTGGATCTCGAATGGTATCGAATTTTTTATAGAATGTTATATCCAGAAAAAGCGGACCACCACTTTTAATTTCCCCATACTTGTCAGAATTTGCTGCAAGAATGTCATCTCTCAGTAGTTTGTCGTCGCTATTCGGTTCCATTTAAAATTCCTTTAGCATCATCGTTTATATTTAGTTGGTTTCAAAATATTTTACAAGATTGTCATATCCACCAAGAAGTGTCCATCCTTGATTGGCGCGGGCCCTGTAGAAAATAAGAGGAACGGTTGACTTGACGCCATTGGTACTTGCGATATTACGAAAATCGTCAGGAGATATATCCCTACCAACTTTTAGTACGGCAACGTTGGAGATATTTTTTTCTCTAAGAAAATCCCTGGCGCGGTCGCACCAGAGACAGGAATCTTTGCTATACATTAGCACATAGTTTAGCATTGTTTTACGCTGGCTCGCTTACGGGTGCCGCTTGTTCCGAAGAAGCAGTACCGTTGGACGAAGAAGAATTCGATGCAGAGTTTGAAAGTCGAATTGTCGCATACAAGTATTCCGAAAGATGCTCTTCCTTTGTCCACTTACCTGAACCCATAATTGGGTTTCTCTTTACAAAAGAGATGGCCTTTTCGATAAGTTCATAGGTAAGCTTGGTTTCTGGATCGTGATGCCTTACCAGCGCATAAAGACTGTCGGCAAGATATTCGTCCTTTGTAAGCTTTCCTTTTCCGATAAGTTCGTTCGTGCGTACGCGCATGATGACGTTCGCGATATTTTCAAATGTAATCTTTTCAGCTAGAGGTTTATTCAAAATCATTTCTGGTGTAAGAGCCAAAGGCTTTGCTGAATTTGCCAACTCTTGGCGTTCGCTCCGAGCCGACGGCGCCGACTTCTTTGCCTTTTCACCCGTCGTGCTAAAAAGATTTCCTAACATGCTCATATTAATTTTTCTCCTTTTGAGTGGTTTTTTCCGATTTGGTACTACTACTACGCTCACAAGAAAAATCATTATAGCTCATAGTAAACGGAGGCGCAATAAGATTTTCGGCTTTGTAATCTAAAATTTTTGTATAACATTCCTCGACGGTCTTAAATGGACCAACTTCGAACGTATCACAATAAAAAACGCTACAGTAGCCTACAATCAAAATCCAATTCATCGTATTTTCCTCACTTTTGTGTACCGGTCAAAATATTTTCCAAAGACGGAAACACTCTGACCAATTCCTTTGTTGCATTAATTGCAACTTCTCGATGCTCTTTTTGTGTACCATTATCCGAACGCAAATCTACGTAATGAAGCCAGCTTCGTAATGTTCCTCCCATATAAAGTTTCGAAATTGTAAGACCTTCTGGAAGCACGGCTCGCGCCTGCTCTTTTGCAAAGCCATTTTCAATTGCCCAATCATACGTTTTTTTAATTTGCTCAATAAGATTCTTTTGTCTGGTATCCCATTCGTACTGGACCATACAGTCAACTCCTTCGGAGATGCTATTCTGCCTGTTTTTCTCATCTTGCAGGCGTGCTTCGCGAGTGACAAATCCCAGGTCTTTTGTCGGATCTGCATATCTTTGTGAAAATTCTTGGAATGAAAATGAACGATGCCTGAGAATTTGGCGGGCAATGTCGCGTGTCGTGTTTATTTCCATTACAATATGTACCATTTCAAAAATGGACCAGTGCTTATTTCGCGCACAGTATCGCAATAGTCTATCAGACGTTTCATGATTCATCTGATTTGACGGATTGGAAACTCGCGCGCAATATGCAACAAAATCATTTGCGGTTGATACTCCATCGACTACTGGCTGTGTGATTGCCACGATTTTTGCTGTATTATTTTCCATCATCTACTCCTATCCAAAATTTATGGCTTCCAAGTTTTATCATCTTGCGGGCTGCGGTATTCCACTTAGGATCAACATCCTTTGTGTGATAGTGCGTTGCGCCCATGGTGGGATCTTCTCCACCATTCATTCGACTCAAAAAAGTTTTTCGAACAATTGAATAAATTTTCTTGTATTCCTGACTGTCCTTGCTTAAAGACAAAAGCTTTGTGTAATTTGGATCGTCGGGATTCATGCACGAATATGCATAAGGTTTGAGGAGAATGTCTCTAATTGTTCCACCATATCGCCTCTGCTTGTCGCGTGATCGATTAATAATAGAGTGCACGATGTTCTCCTGATCTTCGGCAGTCTCACCTCTCGCCTCGCCATACACAACCCGTGTCAAAAGATTGAGTTCTTTTTCGTCAGGAATCATAAAATCAATGGGATGTAGAGGAACTATGATAGAATAACTCCATGTCGCTGGAGGAAGAACATATCTGGGAAGAGGCAATATGAAAAGAAAACACATTACGAGCAATCCGCCCAGCGTATTCTTCCATAAATGGATCAACGCAGGCGACTCTCGTATTGTTCTGGGCATGAACAACGCAGCGGCAGCCCAGTATGCCAACATAATAACCGTCATGTCCAAGATCATGATCGAAGAGGTTTCTTCAGGACCAAGAGAGAACAAATAGGTTATGAGCGAAAAGACAATAAGAGAGATAACCGTTAAAAGCCAAAACAGAGAATGGCTACCTTCATTCCAAAAAAACATACCAAAGAATCCTTTTCATTCAATCATTTTCATTATAAATCAAAAAAATTAAAATTTGATTAATTTCAACTTTTTAAGACCAGAGGATTATACGGACTCGGGCTCCTTAAGGTTAAAGGTAATACCTTCTCGGGCATTTTCTAGATCGCAGAGAATCCGATATAATTCATCTTCGAGTTCCACGATTGCTTTGTTATATCCAGTGGCGCCGGCATCTCCATCTCCAGCAAATCCGTCAAATGTATTCTTTTTGCGGGAAATTATTTGATGACAAACATTCAGCACCTCTTTTGCAGGTGTGGTAAGAGTGATTTTTGGAAGATTATTTCCAGAAACGTCAAATACGCTTGTCATCTTTCATTCCTTTTCAAATACAAGAACACCCGAATTATATACTATATAGTTCGGCGTGTCAAGCTTTCAAATTTATGTAACAAACGATTTAGTTTACACGGAAATATCGTACTTTTTTCCTCGGCTGTCATCCAGAAGGGCTTGTTTGTTTCCTTCTGTTATAAGCTGATATGCGCCTTTTGGATACAAAGGCATGATTTGTTTTGCCTTGCGGGCTGCGGCTTCAGCGGCCTCGCGTTCTCGAACGTTTTCTTCTTCGGAAAGAGTTGGACGAAATCTGTGGAGTGACCGACAAACCTTAGGTGTGCCGTTTCCTGCTATTATTTCCAACGTATTGGAAAGAGCGACGGTATTGCGAGAGAACGATGACATCTTTTCGGAATACTCACGCCGAAAACGTTCATGCTCTTCACATGTACGTTTCCGAAGCGAGGGTCTTCGCGTCCGTTTTTTCTTTTTCAGAACAGCCATATTTTTTATGCCGCAGACTTTTCAACCAACGTTTCGACATACTCGCGAAACTTACCTACAGAAAAGCGAGGATTTGAATCTGTAAAAATGGCGATATAATGCTGGACCTGAGCCTCGCGGACCACAGGGTCCTGAATGCGAGATACCGTTTCGGCAATCATCTTAAAATGCTTTCGCGTATACATGATAAAAATCTCCAATAACGTTACAGAACAAAAACTACAAACGCCCCTGCCAAAATACCTAGGATAAGACCTACGTAGGCGCCTCGAATGAATCCCGAAAATATGTACCCGTGGTGTCTAAAGTTTGACATTATTAGATGTACATCGATGTTTCGTGATTATGCTTGGCGATCGCCGCCGCATCATAGTCCCAGTTTCGCCAGAGAAACTCGGCAAACTTCATGCGCTTGGTCTTGCCCTTGCGGCTAAAGCCATCTTCTACGATGACATTCTTTTCGGTAAACTTTACAATCTTGTCGGTATAAATCAGATTGTAGCTACCGGTAATGCATTCATCGCCAGCAGAAAACTTCTGGGCGCGCGCCTCGTCAAGGCGAGACTGAGCATAGGACTCTTTAAGCTTGAATGCAATTGTTTGATTTTTAAGATCAAGAAGAACCGCAAACGTTTCAGCCCAGCGATCCGAGCCAACAACAACATCCATATGAACCACCGTCATTCGGTAAATCTCCGTGTCAATTTCGAGAATATTGTCTCACATGTACGGAATAGATGCAACAAAAAAGTGGGCAATATTATTGCGAAGATTGGCTCATTTTGTAATATTATTACACAGATTCTACGTCAAAATCGCGTAAATTAGGGCAGTTTATATACTTTTCCCAGTCTTCCTGCCATTCTTTCCACTCTTCTTCTGTGTCACATAGTTCCGCGTGCATTATGCCCATACATCGGCTTTCGGCAAACGCCCTCATGGAATTTGTTCCTAGACTTCCTGGAAACAAAATCATCAGATGAATGGGATCAACTTTTTCCACCAATTCTTTATTTCGTACGGCACCGGCGCGCGGACCGTATACATCCCAGTCGGCATAGTAAGTATCACCTGGTACATTGTTCTCTGCTCTCCATTCGCGAATTACAGCATCGACTCCTGCGTGACCACCGTCAATAAGATATTGGATTGGACTTACGGCGTGCAACTGAGTCATAAAAAATTTAATCTGATTTTTAAATAGTTCGGTCTCATACACGATGTCGCGAGATCCCGCAACCATGACCGTATTCCGCGTTGCAATTTTTTCCATTATATTTGTGTTCCAAAATTAATTCGAGGAGTTGATGCAGGCATTCTATAAGAACTACCAAGTGCGTCCATTGCCGCCTTTATGGTCATTCGCGTGCCCACCATGGAAGTGGCTGTACCTGCTCCATGTACGTCTACTCGTATCAGAAGGCGGCACAGATCCGAATCTTCAACGGGAAGAACCATGGCATACGTATTGTTATGAAATTTATGCTCATACCAAATATGCATGAGCCATCCAGAATTTTTGAAAGCTTCCAGACCGTCTTCGTGTTCTGGCGTTGTATCGGAAGTCTTTTTAGTTTTTCGCGGTCTTGCCATTTTCTCACCATTAGTTAAAAAAGAGGGCATAGGATCACGCCCTCTTTATATATAGAGATTTTTTACGGAGTCGTTGAACCTGGTTCTTTCACAACCAAATCTTCGTTTGCGGCCTTGTAGTTAACGTATGCGCGCTGTACGAGAAGGTGTACGGCAGAAGTTCCGATGACCCATCCCTTTTTCTGAACCTCTTTAACAACTTCTTTTACCGCTTCTTCAAACTTCTGCGATCCAGTAAGCTGCGTCAGTGCCAGTTTGGTCACGGCATCATATGCAACCGCCTCAAACTCATCTGAAAACTTTTCCCATGCGACCTGAACTGCTGGGGCTACGTCGTTTCTCCAGATGGCATTTGCTCTCTGGATTACTCGTCTAAACCACTTTGAAAACCAACTCATGTTTTACACTCCTTCTTGTTTTGTTTTATCTTCTACCTTATTTGCCACTTTTGTAGTTAGTTCTGTATTTTCTTTGATTGCTTCTAGTACCTCTGTCTTGTTATTCGAAATCGCTCGTCGTACTGTAAATGCCGCAATGCCGCCAGCAATCCACTGTCCTTCTGTGCCTGGTGGTACCCATGGAACGGGTATACCCAGAAGAGCAACAACCGCACTTAGAATCATAAGGACCCCTACGGCATATGTTCCATATCCTGAAAAAGACTGACTCCATTTTTCTGGAATAAATGGTCGAATAAATTCAACGATTTTTTCCGCACTTATATTCTTTGCTAAGGCTGAAATAGGCATGAGGATTCTCCTTGTGTGTATGCCTATTTATGTATTTTGGAGCATCCAGTCAGGATCGAACTGACGACTCTTGGATGGAAGCCAAGTATATTACCCCTATACTATGGATGCGTTTATTTTTTTCTAAACTGAGTTTTTTTAGATTCTGCACTTTGGGTTCTTCCTTTATACCATCCTTTAGGTATAAAGTCAACTGTTTTTTTCACTTTTTTATTTTCAGTTCCGTTGGTAATCCACATAGTGCCGAACTGAGAATTTTTAAAACCCTCTTGAGCAATAGAAAGTTTCTTTCCTATTTTATCTTTTGTTTCTTGTTTATGTTTTTTACCAGTCCAATTAGGAATTTTAACAAGTCCTTTCTCATGACGCTTCTTCATTCTTTCTGAAGCTTTTTTTCTACTCTCTGGTAATTGTCCTGGATTAGTTACTCCATATTTTTCCTTTAAAATTAAAGTAGTTTTTGCCTGTCCTATTTTGTATCCAACTTTAACAATATCTTCCTTTGGAATTATTCCTAACAAACCTTGCCATGCCAATTTATCTTGTTCAAATCCGTATGTTTCGTACAATAATCTATGGGCTTCTGCGTGTTGCTCTACAGTTAATTCTATTAAGTTACCTGGGTCATCCGTACCACCCATATGTTTTGGAATTATATGATGTTTGTGATAAATAGTCATGTGACTTTATGTCCTTTTACCGCCATTTTCAGCAAAAAATACGAATCCACAATATCGGTCACTGGACTGGAAAGATTTTTGCGTCCTGGAGTAAACTCTTTCCAGATATCAAAATTCGTATCCGACATCCACGCCTCGTACATTTTGGATTTATCTGAGTTTCCCTTTTGTGTTGCAAATTTCTTGACTGCGGTCGGACTGACTACGGAGTAGCGATATTTCACATACTCCAACATATATTTAAGTATGCCCGTGTTTTCCGCAATTTCAAATGTTCGTCCCTTTGCTCCCAGCGCATAGTCTTCAATGTAAATGACACAACGGCTCACGTCTGTTTCATGTGCACCGATGCAGTCCAGCGCCCAGTTTCCTAAATTTTTAAATCTTTCGATATTGGAACGATATTCGTTGGTGTAAGATTTTCCTGTGCACCAAAAAGTCTTTTCGCCTTTTCTTTTCCAATTCCGATCGAAAGAAGGCTGGTCTTTTACATTGTAATAAAAAAGTACTTTTTTCCAATGAAAAGATTTTGAACTCCCGCTATAAATTGCTATAGCGGGAGCCGACATCGAGTAGTCTATTCCTACGTACGTCTTGTTATTAGTAATCGTCATCCATTAATTCATTTTCAAAAAGTGCACCATCGTCATCTGTATATAGTCTCTCATTTTGCTCTTTTAGTGCACTATTTTCATATGCGGCGGCTTCATCTACTTCTTCTCCACAAAACGGACAAAATCTTGACATGCCAGAAACTTCTTCTTCAAAATAGACAAGCTTGAAATTTGAATTGCACGATTCGCAAGTATATTCTAGTTTTGTCTTATACTGAAAGGGGCTACTTTTATCCATGTGATATCCTTTTTTATTTTTATATATCAGATTTCGCATCCACCAGCGGCAGTACATGCTAGATTTTGTACACCTTCGGTGGTATCGGTTTCTTCCATAAATTCTGTCCACTTGATATCAACTTTTTGCGTGGACATAAGTTCATTATATTTCTTTTCGTCAATCTCTTCGTATGGAGCCTGACGATATGTTCCTGTGTCGCGAGGAAGGAATGAAACTCCAGACAGACAGCTAATGTTTCTGTACACCCATGCACCCACGTCCATCCATTCATCTTCACCAACATAAACCGTAATAGATGGCTTGTGTTCGCACCAATGATCCTGATATACTTTCCACAATTCCAACTGCTGAATCGCGGTCACGTCTTTTGTAAAGACTGCGCCTTCTGGAGCCTTCATTGGAAACGAAAATACCCAATTGCTCTTGCTATAAAAATCTTCTTCTGCAACATATCCTTTTTGGATCATGAAATCGGCAAGAGGATCTTTTTTGTCCGCACGAACCCGACGAATATAATACTTGCTATATCGAGGATGAATACCAGAAGCAGAGTCAACTAACTGAGAAACTGTTCCGCTGGGCTTCACGCACGAAATAGCGGCAGAAGAAGGAATGTTCAAAATGTCGGCATACTTTTTGTTTGTTTCGACACAGTGTTCTCTCATCTTTGCCAACAAGTCAGGAAGGGCTTTCATATTGCTTCCGTTAAGAAGTTCGCTATCCATAATTCCGGTCAGCGATACGCCTAGAAGTCTTTCTTCCTCACAATTCTTTTTCCACTTCTTGTTTAGATAGCGGAAGTCTACGAGCATCGACTGAAGAGTTCCAATGATGGTAGCAATTCGACATTTACGCAGCAGGTCTTCGGGTTTGTCTGATGCGCGAACAACGACTTCTGAAAGGTTACAGAATTCATATGGGCGAAGAATAATTTCCGAACACGGATTGGTACCGTATTCATGATTAGGATCGCGCCTTCCATATTTGCTTGCAATTTCTCTAGATGCCTCGCGCGAAAAGATTCCTCGCTCGCCTGATTTTGACATATAGAGTGCAAACCATTCTTGCATGAACGTGTCCATGTCTGGCTTGAATTCATACACAGCCGAATTGTTTGACAGGGCGCGCTGGCCATCAGCAAGCCACCATTGTCCCGACTTTGCATTTCGTAGATGATCGTCATTTAGATCCGATAGAGAAATCAGTGCCGATCTTCTCACACCACCGCATACTACAATGTCGGCAATCTTGCAAACAATATCATGACACTCCAATGAGGATAGCTTTCTGCCGCGAGCCTTGTTGAAAATATTCAATGTAAATCTGAGAAGATCAATGAGAGGCTCTGGACCTGATGCGCGTCCTCCAAAAGTCTTGAGCCTTTCACCTGCTTTGCGGATCTTGGACACATCCCACTTTGGAAGTTTTCCAGAATAGAGAAGTGAGATAAATTCGCGATAGCCGCTGGCCCAGCCAACCTTTGAATCAGCAAAAACGATTGTCGTGTCGGTTGGATGAATTTCTTCTGGAACTTCTGGAAGCTTACTGACATATCGAGATTCGACGGAAAAGCCAACACCCGTGCCGCACATCAAAATATACATGATCTCATCAAATGATTTTGTGGAATCAATGACGATATATGAACAATTGTAGCCAGCCACCTGATCTTTTTCCAGAGCGGCGCCGGCAGTCATGAGACAGCGCATCGATGGCATCACCTCAAGATTTAGGATTGCGCTGCGAATTTCTTCCCACGGAATTTTCTTGTTGTTATTTGTTTTATTCTGAAAAAACGAAATAAAGCGATCCACGGTTTCTTCAAACGTCTCCCGTCTTCCTTTTTCTTCCAAATAGCGGGCGTATCTGGAGATAGCAATGTATTGTTGATAGATTGACATAGTTGCGGATTGCGTATTATTCATTTTTCTTTCCTCTTGATCGTTGTTTGGCATGATGAATATCTATGAAACTTTTTTCCATTTGTTGAATTGGAGCTGTGTTAAAAATCGATGTGCAGTTGTATCATTGGTATAAGTGTTTTTCTCCAAAAGATCCAAGATACCAGATGTATTGAAATTTTTATTTTTTATCAAATCATTGATATCTTTACAATTTTCCATTTTATCTTCAGGAAGCATGACAACAGAAAATCCTTTTTGAATGGCTGCGTTCATCGATTGTACTATGTTTGTGGACCTAGGCTCATTGTCAAAAACTAAAATTAATTTTTCTTTAGGAATATCAGGTAGAAGTTTTTCAACCTTAGACAGATTTGCGTCCATTACTGCAACCGAATTTGTTACAAACATCGAGTCGATCGGTCCTTCAAGTACATAAATCTTTTCTGCGCTTTTGTCCAAACCATGAAGCCCGTATATCTTGTTCGCGTCTGGATCGATTTTAATCGTAATGTATCTTACCTTGTTTTCTGGATTTAGGGTGCGGCCCTGAAATCCCAAAACAATACCGTTTTCGTCAACAAAGGGTATAATTACGCGAGGATCATTCGGACGCAAACTTTTGTATGCTTCCGTTGATTGTCCTGCGGCTGAAAGAACATCGATGATGGATTTTCGAAAATCTTCCGTGAAGTAAAACTCGGTGTTGATCTTTTGAGTTGGTATTTTTCGATTTTCCAGGTATGTGCGTGCATAGTGCGATAAAGGCAGATTTTCGACTTTTTTGAAAAATGTGCCAAATTTATCTATTGTTATCAATGATTTACAGTGATCAAAATCTGGTTTTTCTGGTTCTTGTGGTTTTGATACTGTGATATCGTTTTTGCTGAAATTCGCAAATAACGAATTTGTGGAATTTATATACTCGGAATAGTATTGTGGATCCAGCTTTTTGAGAAAATTGGAAAAAGTAGTGCTTTCGTTGCAGTTGTAGCACTTGTACAAGAAAGTGTTCGTGTTCTTGGATTTGAAAATATATCCTCGCGCTTTTCGTGAGTTTTTCTTTGAGTCTCCACAAAGAGGACAGGAAAAATTAAACACGTCGCCTCGACGCTTAAAATTCTTCAAGCGGAAGTTCAGACGTGTGATAAATTCAATTTCGTGAAAAAAGGACATGATATTTCAGCAACACTCGATCCAAGAACATAATATTTAATATCATATGATATTTTGCTGAAAAAGTCAAGGGATAATTTAAATTTTTCCAATTTCCTCTATGGACTCATAGTGTCCAATATAACCTGTTATCTTGTCTCCGGTATTTATGGGAGTGGCTTCACAGCAAAGAGTGTACACTATTTTTTCTTTGCACACAACCCTAAAAGAGAGTTCGAAGTTTCTTCCGTCGTTAACAGCAGAGTCCCACTCCGCTTTAACTTTGGCTCTATCATCTGGATATATGATATTAATCCATCCAAAGTTTTTAATCTCTTCGAACGTTCTACCAACAAAATTCAAATAGGCTTTGTTGGCAAAAATACATGCACCTCGTTCGTTCGTTTCAAATGTTGGCACTTCTGAAGAATTTAAAATGGATTTTTGCAGTGCTTCCATTTTTTTAAATTGACCGGTCAGATAATTTGAATTGTCGCAGATATGACTCATCTTTTCATCCAATCGGACAATAACGTCTTTCATGGACTTTCCGCTGTTTGGAGTTATTTCACTTCGGATCTCTTCGTATATTTCTTCTAGTTTTTCCAGCCTCTCTGTTATTTGGCCGGCCAGCTCGACTTTTTGTTCAAGGCGAGAAACTCTATGGGTCATTGAATTAAATGTGCTCCAAAAATTTCTTACTGGCGAAAAAATAAAAGAATCCATAAGATCTCTAACCCTTTTAAAAAAACCTAGTACTACCGTAAGAGCGGCACCTGCGGCAGCAATATAAGTAAGATCCGAGGTGGGAAAAGTGGATTGAAGATAAACTAAAAAAGACGCTAGCCAATCCATATGTCCCCGCAGTATACTCTTTAGTAATTTTACTTTTAATACTTATGGGTATATTTATCCCTAAGGTATTCTCAACGAGCGGGTATATACTGGTTTTTCTGGGGATTCCTCAATATTTTTAGTTTCTTGGTTAATGGTGGTAGTATCTGGATTTCTTAAATTTTTCTCGCGCACGACCTGCTCGATAACTGGGTTTGATGATGCCACCACAGACGCGACTATCGCGCGATCAATAATTTCTTTTTCTTTTTTTACGGTTCTATTTAAAATCGCGTCCTGCTTTTTCAGAACTTCCTGTAGTTCAACGTTTGTAGGAATTCTAAGTTTGGAGTCTGCATATTTTTCCAGAATACGACCGCCAAACCAAAATCCAACAATCGTTAAAAATATTCCATACATAAAATCTGGCACAAGAGCGAGAGCCTGCATTGAAACTGTAAACTGAACGGGATCAACGACTGCCCATACAAAAAAGGCAATCGTTGAATACGAAAAAGTTGGACGGACAAGACGATTTAGACCATCGACAAATACTGTAAAAAAGTCTTTTCGGTTGGCACTCGCACGGTATTCTTCTATCATTATTTCTTTTGATAGTTGAATTTCTTCGGAGGAATCTTTGTCGCGCTGTTCTTTTGAACCAAAAACCCGACCTACAATTCCTCCGATTCCTCTAAACACTCCGGCTATCGAACTAAAGAACCCCATGACAATAATATCCTTTATACTTTTGGTGTTGCTGTTGGAATAGTCTTTCGGAAACTGTTTGCACGTCGCGTCCAACCTCGCAGAAACACTTTTTGATTTGGTCGATTTCGAACAATTGCCTCACAAAATCTTATGCGCTCTTCGACATATGCATTATTTACGGCTTCCCAGCTATACTCGTCGCATATCTCTTTTACCAGCCTTCTGGTGTGAGGGCCTAAAACTCCGTCCATGCTTGTTTTCCACTCACCCTTTTTTGCGACGGTACCAAATTCATTGACAATTTTTTGTAAAAAGATTATTGCTCGCGCTGGACCGTATAGAACACACGCATCAAATACAACTGGTTGCAAAGGCACTGGCATAAGCTGATCGATTCCAGGTTTTGTGTAATATTTCTTTCGGAAAATATCACGCGCCTCCTCGCGCTTCATGTTCCGAACATCCTGAACTGTGGATGGTCGACCTAGCCACTCACCGTATTCACGAATGGTTACTCCAAAGTTAGTCGCACCTCCGCGATCATTAGGATGGAGTGAGAACCCGCCTTCATGCTTCAAGATGGTGTCAAGCATCTTGTCAATTGTAATTTCATCGCTTTTACCACTCATTGTCATTAATCACCTTTATATTTTGCAAAAACCTCTTCAACATCCTGCATTGTCAGGATGTCATCGCCCTGAAGATTTACAAGATCCTCGACGAACATATGAAGTTCATCATCGTCTTTTAGTGTTTCTCTTGCAATTTCCAGTGTACGGATAAAAACTGGAAGAGTAAATGCGACAACGTAATCTTCGATTTCTTCGTTGATTGCTGGATGTGGTGGATACTCATCTGCTGGCATCATGTCTTGTACCTTTCTTGGTTTTGTTGGAAGCTTTTTTCCTGCCGTGTGGAATGCGTAGGTATTTTCATTTTCTTCGTTTGGATCAAAATAAGGATCATATCCTTTTTTGTGCATGACTTCATACGCTGCGCGAGATGCTTTTGCTCTGGGTCCGCTTGGAGGGTGTCGATAAAGCCTTCCTTGAACCTCTCTGTATCGATCCAGAGGAAACTTAGTTTTCTTGTTAAGGCGCGCAGCGGCCGAAGAAATTTTTTTGACTATTGTTCCGATATGCGGGCCTGCCTCTACTTCTTCAGGCATTGTTTTTTTCTTTTTTCTGCGTAGAATTGGCATGATCTTGGATGGTACTGGAGGTATGCCTGTAAGTCCAGAGACACCCCCCGATGCGACAGAATTTGTCGGCGCGTCCTCTTTTAAAGATTTTCTTATTTCCAAAAACGTTTTAGAAAAAGAGGAAGATGTTGAAGAAGGGTCGTCCGAAGCCATGTTTTTGTTATCCCACTTTTCGACGCAATATTGCCAGTGCCTTTTCATCACATACAATATCGTCTGACGATATATTTATCCCTCGAATTCCTAACACAAACTTTGGCATGTAATTTAAAAAGACAAGAAATGCCTTAAGCACGTCCATGTCTTTCTTTTCTGTTTTGAAAAATAATATTCGGGTGGCGGGTTCAACGCCAAACACATTATAGAATATGATAATGTGATTTAAGATATTTCTTTCTTTGAGATCGCCTGTAACCTTATAACGCCGAATCAAGCGTTTGATATACTTGACTCGGCGATAATCAACTTCGAACTCCGTCATTACGCATATAGGATTCTCATACGATTTAATCGCATAAAGTAAAATGTTGTCATCCGTTAAATTCGCAAAAAAGTTGTCCATACAATATTACAGTTTTCTACTATGCTAGATCGGGAGGCATTCTTCCATGTTTCTTGTAGTACTCACGCGCGCGAAGAGCGGTCTTGTCAACTCTAGGATCTCCTTTGGGTGGAGTGTAGGGTTCTTTGCCGCCTTCCCAGGTTCCATCTTTCATTCCGCGGGACATGTATCCTGGAGAACTAGGCTTTTTCTTAGAGGATCCAAAAATGGATGCTTCTTTCATAACCTTATGTGCAGGGAACTTGTGTGAGCCATATTCGCCAACATCAACAATGTAGGAGTCACCACCTTGCATATCAGAAGGAACATGACGAATTACTTTTCCTTGCTTTTTATGTCCTTTGTGTGCCACGACTACGCGGGTACCCTTTGCATGTGGCTTTTTTTCGCTTTCTTCGCTCATGGACATTAGATCTGAAAGCTTTTCAGAATCAACAATTCGAGCATACACATTGTAGACTTTGCGCGTACGGTCATATGCCCAGGTGTAGTATAGACTAAAGTTAGGATTTTCTTGAAGATTTGTGTCTACTGGATCATATGGATCTGAAGACTTTCCAGTTGTTCCATAAATTCCGCCCCACTGATTAATTGCAAAAACTTTGGATCCGCCGTTTGAGTTCATGAAGACAACTGCCGGAACTACAATTCCAAAGGGAGCCAGAACTTTTCGAATTCTTTCAAGAGCAATGTACGGTGTGAGATAGTACGTATCAAGGGCGCGATCCAGAGAGTTGTTAATGTTGTCAATCGCTCTTGGGTCTGATAGATCCGATCGCCCAAAATCAACTCCAGGTCTTGGGTAGTTTAGCGACACAGGAATAGAAGGAGGATTTTCAGGAGGCATTCCAGGAGTTCGTGCGCTCATTGTCATCATCTCTCCCCATTCTTTTAGTTGTGAATACTTTTTATTCATTTTTTAAATTTCCAGTTTAAAGAGGACGAGCATTTGGTACAAAATAGCTATTTGCGGCATTGTCATTTCCAGATATTGTTCCCATGGCAACAATTGTCTCGGCTTCGACGCGACCTGCACGACCACCCATGATCACTGTGGCAAATGCATTTGAACCTGTGGATCCTGTACGTAGAATCATGACATTCATGGCGCCAGTAACGCCTGTGTTTGCACCATTAACATTTGTGTTATAGCCGCTACCACCACTTCGGACTGTCAACTGAGTTACGTTTCCAATTACTCCGTTTCCAGAAACTCCAGTAACCTGAATGTTTGCGCCAGAACCATTTCCACCTGTGATCAGGGCAAACGTTCCGTTGGTAATGTTATTGCCTGGAACTGTGATGGTATCAATTCCAGCAACATATCCGCGACCTATGCGAATGTTGATCCATCCAGCATGTCCAGGGCCACCTTTGCCAGCAAAAAAGCTGGGACCTGAGGTATTTGAGTATGCATTGGCAGAAACGCCGATAGTATTAGCTGTGTTTGCAGTTACGTTGGCGACTACAGGTGATGCGAAATACTCAGGAAACCCAAACTTTGGTCTGCTATTTCCTGTTGTACCTCCACCAAATATTTGATTGTTCCATAATGGCACGGCGGTTCTCCTTTTGCGACTAACCAGATTCTTTCTTTATTTATGTTTATTTAATACCCAATTTTTTCAATTCTTCTACGGTTTTTTCGGCACTTGTATGATGAATTCCAATTCCGCCTTTGGCTTCCCATTCGTGAATATTCTTGATATAGTCATCGATAAGAATGCTGTTTTTCTTTGCATACTTTTCTTTGTCTTCTCGTACGACCAGATGCACTCTGGATTCTGGAATTCTAAAGTGTTTTGCAAGCCATCGAATTTTTCCACGTTTGCTGTTTTCTTCGTCCCATGTTGCATATGCCGAAAGAATATACACATCATGTTTTTTAATTGTATTCCACAGCAATCTCGCACCAGGCATCAAATCCAGAGTTTCCCAGAATTTGGAATCTAGTTGCACCTTTTTGCGAAACAAATCGGTCCAGCGTTTTGCGTTTAAATCGTGCTGCTTCTTTAACTCGTCCCAATCGCGACCGGCATAGTGTCTTCGCGAGATTCCTCCAATGAAATCCGCCAAGACACCATCCATGTCGCAGTATATTTTATAATCAGGTTTTTTCATCTCGATTGTTTAGAGTTAACTTATTTTCCTTTCATGCGACGACGGCGAAGAGGGTCGTTCCGCCAACGTTCACGGGCTGCTGCTGACTCTACGTCATCTGACTCGCCAGGACGCGATTGTTGGGCATTGTGTTTCTCAATCTCCTTATTTCTAGCTACGATTTTGCGTGTCTTTGCTGCCGAAGGTTCATACTTTTCTGCTTTCTGCCGACGCTTCTTTCGATCTAAAGCCTGCTTAAGTCTATTAGCCTGTGAACCATATGCATACTCTGCATCTGAATCACTGTTGCGACGGGCAGCTTTGGCTTTTGTTTGAGCCTTCTCGATGGCACTCTTAACGGTAGCATCCTTGAGTTCCTGAAGATCATAGTCTTCTTCATCCATGTAATCTTCACGAATCTTCATTTGTTGTTTATATCGGCCCTCTCTTTCTTTCCATCCTTTGGTGTCAGCATAGCGCCGGAACTTGCTCACTTGCCTT